>ENA-ORXR01000600-ORXR01000600.1-marine-metagenome-genome-assembly--contig:-NODE-600-length-46987-cov-5.600810_pt1 | contig 46987 bp, 39 predicted proteins | sample MGYA00237866_ERZ511479 | MGnify/ENA metagenome assembly ERZ511479
TCAAGAAAGTGCGGTTCGATGTCGGGCTCGATCTGCAGCTTGACGACCATCTGCGCTATCCGATCTGCCACCGTCGGGACCGTGGTTTCATAATGCACCTCATGCAGTTAGCGTTAGAATTGTACGTCGTTTATTCTCGTTGATTTACTGACCCAGTGTGCCAGCTCTTGCTCTTTTTCCTCTGTGATAGTTATCCAATAGGGCAATCCGCGTTTGAGTTGTCGCGCGTCCACAATACATCGTTCGATCCAGTAGTAGACAACATGCCTGCTGACGCCGAATCGTGCCATCACCTCGTCAACGGTTAGCTCATTGGAACGGAGTTTTTACTGGATTGAGTTTAGTCATTCAATGAGATCGAGGAAAATGAGTACGGCGGGGGTCGCCTCCGGTACTTAGATGCTGCTATAGAGGCAGCGAAGCGGTTCTGGGCGGGGCCGCCTTCGGCCGAAATTTTATGCAATAACAGGGTATGCTAGCTGTGCCCGGCTCGGTAGTGCAAGCGGTATTTTCTGCTCATTGAATTAAAACCGCGTGACCCACTGGATACCAAAATGGCAGATGAATGTCCACGATCATGTTGACGTCTCTCGTTTAGCAGGCCGATTCAGCCAATTCGGTGAATCCAACCGCCTGGCTTGTAAATGCTCAAGCAAATTGTCAATGTCTATATCGTCGAGTCCACCCATGACGCCAAACAGCTCACCACAATCAGCGATGTGACCCTCCACATCATTGATTGTCGCCAGAAGCTCATCCTTGATTGCAGGTTTGGACAGCTCGTCGTCGTCCAATGAAAGTATGCGCTCAATCAACAACCGTCCATGCTCGTGTTGATCGTACATCTCATCGATCTCACTGTCTTCGATAATGTCGCTAAGTGCCGGATAGAAATCTTCCTCTTCAAATGCAATGTGTGGACCTGCTTCCTTGCTCACTTTTGCCGCTGTGCTGCGAGCACCTTCCCAGTCCTCCTGCCTCACACATTCGCCCAGTAAGTGTATGCCGCTGCCCAGCAGCGCATGATCTGCTCTGAACGCATCAAATAGTTGTTGTCTGGAGCCTGTCATTGCTTATACATCCGTCATTGCGCTATCGTTAATTTGATCTTTGACTCTGGTGAGACGACAGTACCTGATACCGCTATTTGACACGGCCGTTGACATCATCAAGCAGGTCAATAACCTCTTGATCACTTATCTGACCAAAATCCTGAAAATGAAAACCCACGAAGTGAAATGGCTCCGGTTGATGCACGCAGACAATATCATCGAGTTGCGAATAGAGCCCACCCACGACATCAGGTGGTGCAACGCCAACAGCCACAACCAAATGCGCAGGAGACTGGGTGCGCAAGGCAGTCAATGCCGTTCTAACAGTGGCACCCGTGGCCATCCCATCATCTACCAATATTGCTGTACTTCCCCATACCTTTACGGGTGGTCGACCATGAAGGTACAACGCTCTGCGTCGTTCAATTTCAGCAAGCGCACGAGTCTCTATATCCTCTAGCTGATCATCAGTCACTCCATATAATTGCTTGATGTTTCCTGATAGTGTTTTTGATGGTGCCGGGCCGTTAGTCACAGCCCCCAGTGCCAGTTCCTCCTGACCTGGAACTCCCAGCTTCTGTACAAACAGCAAATCCATCGGGGCATGCAGCTGTTTCGCTATTTCAGCGCCAACGGGCACGCCGCCTCTTGGCAAGGCCAAAACCACGGGGTTTTCATATTGTTTTACACGAAGTTTATCTGCCAATTCGACACCAGCATCTCTACGATTATCGAATAGAGTATGTTCTCTGATCGAAAGTCCCATTAGTGAAAGCCTCTATTTATATTGCTTGCTCAATGTGTTGACCATACGCTCTGTTTGCCTGAGTATAAATCTGAAATTCACAGCCGGATTGTCATGTATCAATTCGAATTGCAGATATCGGACAGGCTTCGGTTGAACCAGTCTGATAGGTTCCGTCACTTCCAATAACTGCCCAAGCTCGAAAAAGAAATTTCCGCTAATGGAGCAATCATAGTGGATGTAGTCTTCCAAAGACTACCCATTGCAGCACTCCTTGCAGCACTCCTTGCAGCACTCAGATTTTCGAAACAGCAGGAGACAGATGATTTACCTTGAAGAGCTGTTGGTTTTCAGGTGTCCTGCCGTTTTCTTCAGACTGCAAGTTCCCTCTCGTTCTGCTGCCCTCGACTCCAGGCCTTTTCCGCTCAGATAGCGAATCCTCTTACCACAGAATATTGGAGGATTGATGTTCGAGTGAAGCAGTCTTGATATAGGTCACGATATAGATCACGCTGCTTCGATAAAGTCTATAGAAATAACGTTTACAGACGAACAGATTATGGGATATACAATACTGTTTTCCACGTTGGCGATGCTTGTCACCGGGGTTGCCTTTTCCCAATCAATTGACAATCCACCAACCATGCCTGCGGGACTCACAGCCTTTGGTTACAGCAAGTCAGTCGGTGAAGTACTGTGGGAACGCTCTACTGACGATCGCGGGGTCGTGCGCGGATACGAGATTTCTCGAGATGGTGTCGTTCTCGGCGAGTTTGACGCATTGAGTTATCTGGATAACAGTCTGCGCTCCGGTACCTCCTATCTATTCGGTGTCACTGCAATCGATAATGCAGGACAGCGCTCTGAAACGGCAACGGCTACGCTCACCACGCAAGGCGGTGTACTACCGGAAGCACCTGCAGACCTGCGCGCCATTGCGTACTCCAGACACGCGGCGGAACTGTTCTGGGCTCGATCATCGGAGTCAGGGTTACGTTATGAAGTGAGTCGTGACGGTCAGGTACTGGCAACGACGGACGGTATCAGTTTTTTTGACAATGAACTCACCGGCAGTTGGACCTATCGATACGAGGTTGTAGCGTTGAACAAAACCGGATTGCGCTCCGTCGCGCGTGCCGTTTTTGTTAAAACCCCTGGCGACAACAAGCTCCCATCTGCGCCAGCAGGGCTGAATGCGCTGGTGTATTCAAGATCAGCAGCCGAGCTTTTCTGGGCACGACCAGAGACTGTCGGTTTGAGTTACCACATCAGTCGTGACGGACAGCCGCTCGATACGACCGACGGGATCAGTTATTTCGATGACTCACTGCGGGGTGGCCGCGAATACAGTTATGAAGTTGTAGCAGTTGACTCAGCTGGGCAGACTTCTCCCTCATCGAGTGTTAGTCTTCGCACCCCCGGAGACCAGGCGGAACCACCACCAGTACCAGGCGAAAACCCGTTTCCTGAGGCAGATCCAAACGCCACGACTACGTTGGCCCGGACAGGTTATCCGGCGATACGCACCGTTGTCGATGATCTCGTGTCCATGGCTTATTTGAGTTTGTTTTACGACATCGTTATTCCGGTCAACGCATTTTTGATCGATCGCTTCAGTGAATCGGCAATTACCATCGACTGTCCAGGTGGAGGTAGTGCAACTGGCACGGCATCTAGATTTTCATACGCGTTCGTGCTGGATCAATGCGTGATCGAAGGCCGGTCGCTTAACGGCGGATTGTCCATGGAATCCGAGTTTGTTGTATTCGGTTTAGGTGGTGCCCAGACAATGACGGTAACCTTCGATGACTTTCTGATTGAAACTGGTGAATCAGACTCCGCAACATTTAACGGCCAATCTGTAAGAGTCGACAGCACTGTGGGAAACATCGAATGCGGTGGCAGACCCCGAACCAGCCGCAACATTGATAACCAGATGGATTCAGTTGATATAGTCATTGATGGTGAACAGACGTCTATTGCTTCAGCGGCCTGGAAGCAACTTGTAGAAACAGGATTTCAACGAACTGATCCGGATTCATCAGTACCGTGTGCCACCACAGAGCAGTTTTCGTTTGCCGGCAGTTCAAATGTGGTCTCCACACTGTTTACCCCGGAAGTCGCTGCCCAACTGGAGAAACAAGGTAAGATTTCGCGCGATGAGATTGCCAGTGGCTCTCCCTCTAACGCGAGGCTAGCAGCAAACTTCAACGATGGCTCACAGTTTACTGTTACTCTTTTGTCCGACAGTGAAAGCAAATCACAGGTGGATATCGTCGCGGAAGGAGTAGCTGTTTCATTCACCGAGACTTATAGGTTCCAACCACGCGAGGACGTCAGCGCGATATTGAGTGATTAAAGCCTGCTCCGGTACTCCGATTTAATCTGAGCGATCGCTTTTTTCGTTCGATATGAAATCAAGAGAATGACGGTGACACTTGCCGCAGCACCGGCTGCCAGAAATCCCCTATGTAACGATCCATCTTCAGCAAGTGATCCAAGAGATCCCAGGTAGACTTGAATAGCGATAGCCGGCGTCATTCCCAAAGCAGAACCGATAGCGTAGGGCAAGAACCGAATATCGGTAACTGCCAGCAAATAGTTCTGCATTGCGAATGAGAGCATCGGACTCATTCGCAGAAATATTACGACCTTCCATTGCTCTTCAGTAACAGCACGTTTTATAGCCAGAAAAATGATATTGCGCTTCATCAGAGTTGAAACGTAAGTATGCAAAAGACTCCGAGCCAGTAGAAACGCGAGGCAGGCAGCGAGAATTGCCGACATCATTGCCAGAGGGAATCCCCATATCCCGTAAACCAGACCTGCCAGCAGCGTCATAGGCAAGACAGGAATCATAAGCAATGTCACAACGCTGTAAAGCACTACAAACAATATGACTCCAGGTACGCCAAGTTCTTGTATGTGATTTCGAGTCCACGCAAACACTGGAGTGAGGGTGCCGGCAAAAAAAATTACCATGACGACTATTAACGCACTGAGTATTACAATAGACTTCGCCATCTCAATTGAATCCTCTTAACAGTCATTGTATTTTTGCCCGCAACAGCGGGTGGATGTTTTCTGATTATCCAATACTGTGTTCCAACTGGGACTGACGATACGTTCCTGAACAATGGTGTGTGCAGGCTCTGCTGCATCGTCACTGATAGTAATGGCTTCAAGCAAGCATGCGGCAGCGCGTTGTGCTGCATCTACGCTGGCTGCATGAATGGTTGCCAGAGCTTGACCTTGCTCCACGGTGTCGCCCAATTGACACATATTGCTTATGCCGACTGAGTGATCGATGGCATCGTCATTGCGTCGCCGACCACCACCCAAACCGAGTACGGCCATACCCACTACGTGGGTATCAATTAATGTCACTGTACCGCTAAGCCCTGCAGACAAAGGTTGTATGACAGCAGCGTCTGGTAAATACTGCTCGACGTGTTCCAGGAAATCAGTGGGCCCGCCAAGTTGAGCCACCATACGACTGAAAACTTGCGCAGCCGCACCATCACTCAACAGACGTTCGGCTTGCGCCCTACCCTGCTCAACGGTTTTCACAAGCTTGGCCAGCAACAGCATATCGGCCGCTAGTGCAAGCACAAGCTCGCGCAAGCGAGTATCCTGACGTGAACCCTTGAGAAACTCCACACACTCGCGCATCTCGACAGCATTTCCCACACTGTGTCCCAATACCTGGTTCATATCGGTTATCAATGCAGTCGTAGGGGTTCCAGCACCAATGGCCACATCCACGATACTGCTCGCCAACTGTCGCGCAGAATCGATATCATGCATGAATGCACCGGTACCGAACTTGACATCCATGACCAGGGCATCCAAACCTGCGGCAAGTTTCTTTGACAATATCGAGGCGGTGATCAGAGGTATTGATTCGACAGTGGCAGTCACATCGCGTATTGCATAAAAACGCTTGTCAGCTGGCGCAAGGTCAGCTGTCTGCCCGATAATTGCGCAGCCTGCCTTGCGTACAACTTCTGCAAAGCGTTTTTGTGATGGCGCTGTCTCGTAGCCCGGAATACTCTCGAGCTTGTCGAGCGTGCCGCCCGTATGTCCGAGACCGCGCCCGGAAATCATCGGCACAAACCCGCCTGCAGCGGCCACTACCGGAGCGAGTACCAGACTCACCTTGTCACCCACGCCCCCGGTAGAATGCTTGTCGACAATCGGCCCGTCCAACCCGAAGGCCGGCCAATCGAGACGTTCACCCGAATCAAGCATCGCACGCGTGAGTGCAACGCGTTCCGGCATTGTCATGTCACGAAAGAAAACCGCCATGGCAAACGCGCCGACCTGACCGTCAGTAATGGTTTCGTCAGTGACTCCCCGGATGAAGAACTCGATTTCGTTATTCGTCAGCGTCTCACCATCACGTTTGCGGCGGATGATTTCCTGCGGAAGATAGTATTGTTGCACCATGTCTAGCAGCCATTCGCGTTGGATGGTATGGCACAGGGTTTGGCCACTGGTCTGAAGGGCTTGCATACCATCATTAATAACCTCGGGTCTCTGCCGGCTTCCCATACTTCGTATCTAGCGTTGTCAACAGTGAGTCGAGCAAACTGCTTGCGCCGAAACGAAAGGTAGCAGGCGTTGCCCAGTGCTCACCCATTGCCTCATCGATCAATGCCAGATAACGGGCCGCATCCAGCGTGCTGCGTAGTCCACCTGACGCTTTCAATCCAACGGTTCGTCCACCCCGTTCAATGTTCTCGTCAATCGCTCGGAGCATGGCAACACACGCCTCCAGTGTTGCATTGATCTCGACCTTTCCGGTAGATGTCTTGAGAAAATCTACACCGGCACCGATCGCATCTTGTGAGGCTGCCAGAATGATGGCTGAGTCGTTCAAACGACCAGTCTCTAGAATGACTTTGACCTTCGCACGCACACGGGCACCTTCGTGACACAGACTGCATACCGCCTCCAACAAAGCCATTGCCTGCTGGCGATTGCCATCGAGGTAGGCTCGATATGGCAAAACTACATCAATTTCATGAGCGCCCGAATCTAATGCCAGACGAGTATCACGCTGAACAGAATTGATCGATGCATCGCCAGCTGGAAAATTGACTACGGTGGCCACCTTGATTCCACTCCAGTCCAGAGCTGCTGCAGCCTGAGCAATAAACCGGGGATACACACAGACAGCGGCGACCGGCCCGACAGGTGTGCGTGCTCGTTGACAAAGGGCAGCTATTGTCTCAGACGTATCGTCATCGTTGAGACTCGTCAGATCAATGAGAGACACAGCGCGCTTAGCCACTTCGAAGGTGGCACGGGCGTTGTGTGCAGCATTTAGAACGTCTTCATTATTGAACATCAGGCATCTTCCGGTTGATCGTATGCTTGCACCAGTATCATTTACTGCTGCCCGTGAGCTTATTCCTTCACATAGGCATCGCCATTAGCAGCCGGTGCCCTGGCGCGTCCGACGACACCCGCAACCAAGACTATCGTTGCGATATACGGAGCCATTGCCAGGAACTCGGATGGGATTGGCGTGTTGAGAAGCGCCAGCTTCTGCTGAAGCGAATTGGCGAAGCCGAAGATCAGTGCTGCCATCAGCGCGCCGACCGGATGCCAGCGACCGAAGATCATCGCGGCAAGCCCGATGTAGCCGATCCCGTTGGTCATGTTCTCGTCAAACCGGCCGACCGAGCCAAGCGTAAGCCACGCGCCGCCGAATCCTGCCACCATACCCGCCACGGTTACGTTGATATACCGCGTGCGGTAGACGTTGATGCCCAGCGTATCAGCAGCGCGGGGGTGTTCGCCCACGGCGCGTGCGCGCAGTCCGAGCCGTGTATGGAACAGATAGTAGGTCGCCATCCCCACCATAATCACAGCCCCATAGACAAACAGGTTGTGCTGGAACAACACCGGGCCGATCACTGGCAGATCGGCCAGTACAGGGATGCGAATCGGCGCGAACACCGGAGCATTATTCAGGAATCGGTATTCAGAATAGACTTGCGAGCTTACGTAGGAGGTGACACCCAGGACGAACAAATTGATCACAACCCCCGCGATGATCTGGTCGACGCGGTAGGTGACCACGAGTGCGGCCAGGATGAAGCCAAAGAGCCCACCCGTGGTCACGGCGGCGACCAGCCCACTAACACCTCCCAGAAGCGAGCCGATCAGCGCACCAGAGAAGGCCCCTGCGAGTAGCATTCCTTCGATCGCGATATTCACTACCGCAACTCGTTCAGACAGCACGCCAGCCAGACCACCAAGGGCGATGGGAACCGCGCCCACTACCGTGGCCTGCAACATCCCGGTCAGCGAAAAGCCCTTGCCTGCCGTCGCCCAGACAAGGAAGGCAACCACAGCCAGCAATAAACCAGAACCGAGACTAAGACTTGTCCAACGAACATTACCGCGCAAGAACTGCCGCACACCCAAAAACGCCAGCAGCGCAGCGATCAGGTAGTTCATTGGTGCAGCGGGGATCGCCAGGTTGGGCAGTGCCCAGGGATCGTTAGGGCGCGACAAACGGAAGGTTGCGATCCCCTCGGAGCCGGCACCGAAGACGACCGCGGCCAGTATGGCGAGGCCCAGTAATATCCAGCCCGAGACATGGGCCTGACGCACCTTGGCGCTGTCAAGATGGCGGGAATCGAGTTCGGCTGAACTGGATGTTGTTGCCTTCTCCACTAGTCCTCCTTTGCTGCCTGTTCGGCCTTGCGGAAGCCCCAGGGAAACAATGTGCGCACTAGCAGGGGAGCTGCAATGAAGACGATGATCAGAGCCTGGATGATGCCGATCAGATCGATCGAGACACCGGCATCCACCTGCATCTGCCGCCCGCCAGCATCCAGTGCGCCAAAGAGCAAACCGGCCAGCAGCACGCCCCAGGGATGCGATCGGCCCAGGAGCGCCACGGCGATGGCGTCAAAGCCGATACCTGCTGAAAAGCCGGGCGAGGCACGCCCAAGAACGCCGCTTACCTGGTTGGCTCCTGCCAGACCGGCCAGAGCGCCCGCAAGCCCCATAGCCAACACGATGATCAGCCCGGCTTTCATGCCGGCATAGCGTGCAGCGTCGGGATTCTCGCCACTTGCGCGAAACTCAAAACCCAGGCGGGTCTTGAACAGCAACCAGTTGATGACGACGACTGCCACGATCATGAGAACGACACCGGCATGTAAGCGCAGATTGGGGTCGAACCATGTCAGCAGGCGTGGGAGTTCGGCACTCTCAAGAACGGAAATGGAGATCGGATCCGAACGGCCTTCACTGCTGCACGCCTACGGGCAGGGTTTCGATCAACGCATCGGGATCAACCTCCAGTCCGTAAGCGTCGTTGATTTCGCGCACCTGGGTACTAGCACGGGCTAAGTCGAGGTGATCGACTCGTCCTGTCGGCTCCACACCCAGAACCACGTTCTCCGCGACGCTAAACACGGGAATCAGCATGAAATGCTGATGCACCATGCCGATTCCGTCGTCAATCGCCTCGCCCGGCCCTGCAAATCTGACGGGGTGGCCATCGATGAAAATCTCGCCTGCGGTGGGTGCATAGAGACCACAAAGTACGTTCATCAGGGTGGATTTACCTGCCCCGTTTTCCCCCAAAAGACCCAACACCTCTCCGGGCCGAATGAGCAGGTTCACATCTTTGACGGCGGCGAAGTGGCCAAAATGCTTGGTGATTCCACGCAGTTCGATTTCCATCATGCTCCCCGGTGATGGCATTGCCGCCGCGCAGTCATCAGAGATGACAAGGGATCTTCGATTACTCGTCGACGAGGATCGAACCGTCGATAATACCGGCGCGCACCTGAGCAATCTCAGTCTTCAGTGGTTCTGGAACGCTGGCTTCCATGTCGTGGAACGGGGCTACGCCGACACCACCGTTTTCAAGCGTGCCAACAAGGACCCCGCCCTCAAAGGTACCTTTCATGGCCCGATCGATAACCTTGGTAACGGTTGCATCCATGTGCTTGGTCACCGACGTCAGGTAAACCGGCCCGTTGTTCGGGTCGGTTGTGTACAGATCAGCATCGACGCCAATTATCTTGAGCGCATCCGGCCCAAGCTCATTGGCGAGGGCCGCCGAGCCCAGACCAACCGGCCCGGCAACCGGCATAACGATATCAGCACCCTCGTCATAGAGGTTCTGTGCATAGGCTCGCCCATCGTCGAGCGATTCGAAGTTGTTGGTGAACAGTCCTTCACGCATCGAAGGGTTCCAGCCCAACACGGACACCTTGGTTTCGTGTTGCGTGTTGTAATACATTGCACCACGATGGAAGCCGTCCATGAAGATTGTGACCGGCGGAATGTTGATGCCGCCGAAAGTGCCAAGGACGCTCGTCTTAGTCATGCCTGCTGCCAGATAACCGGTAAGAAACGCCGCCTGGTCGGTGGCGTAAACCTGACCCAGCACATTCGGGATCGGTGGATCGTAAGCATAATCAACGATGGAAAATAGCTGATCCGGGTTTGCTTCAGCCGCCTTTTGCGTGGCATCACCGAGCAGGAATCCCACGGTAATGATAATGTCGCAGTTACCGTTCACGAGCGAGTTGATGTTAGCTTCGTAGTCGGTCTCTGCCTGAGACTCCAGGAAGCGGCCCTCGATGCCAAGGCTTTCCTGCGCATCCAGAACTCCTTTCCAGGCTGTTTGGTTAAAGCTGTTGTCGTCGATGCCACCGGTGTCGGTGACCTGACAGGCGGTGAAAGCGTTCGCAGGGGTGCCAACCAGCAGAGTAGATACTGTCGCCAACAATACAAGGGGGGTTTTAAGTTTTGGCATGAACGGTCCTGTTCTCAATTATCGTGTTTCAGATCCAACGTGCATCCGTTGAGATCATGTCAAAGGCGATCCGGTTCGGCGATATCATAGTCACGACATTGTCACGACACTTTCACCACACTTTCACGACACTTGCCAACCTGAAATTAAACAGTCGTATCAGCGAACCTTCATGATTGATACTAACCAGCGTTAGTGTCTGTTCCCGTTGATATGTATCAATTCCCCGGCCATTTATCCAGGATTGCTCATCTGCACAGACTATTTGTTCGTCTATAGACAGAGGTTGGAGCATGCGCATGTGCGCATCTATCGTGATTACCCAGCCTGACTCAAGGATGAAACCGGGTGCGTTGCGGCTAGACCGGCTCGCATGGCTCACCAAAATTTTCTCCCAATATCCACGGCGGATCGTTCAATGCATCAGAAATTGATCCAGATCACCCTGTAAATAAACGTATTCAATGAAGCTAGGAACCTTCACTCTGCGAAGCAGCTCTCCTTGAAAGGTTACTAATTCAGAAAATGAAAAACCACCATTACATCCTGACGGCTGCAATACTTCTACTGCTGCTTATTTGCACTGTGTATATAAACACCTTGGCAATGCCATTGTTGGCCGATTGATACTCGCCATCAGGATTCGGCAGGCGCATACATGCGACAATGACATTCCTCCAACATGAGAGTTCATCTGGCGGGTAGTGATTGCTAAACGTATCGAAAATAAAGCTATATCTCTGAGTATGAATTTGAAATTTCAAGCCTGATTGTCATGAATCAATTAGCAATTCGAGACGACTATCCTGCCCGATTGCCCGGCATTATCACGGCCTTGGCCAATTGACACATATCAACAGCTGGATTACACCATACGCCACACTCTGTATCTCTGATGAAGCACTGGTAAAGCAATGATTTGATTGTCTACTGGCCAAGGTTGCAGTCTGAGTTGCAGTCTGAGTTGCAATGTGGATCGGTACGGAGTTCAAAGTGGAAAAACAACAACATGATTTTCGACTACCGGCAGTTGTGCTAACCGAAGACGGTGCCACATCGGTGACCGGCGATCATGGATCAGTTATTTTCCGGGTAGAGAATCTCACCAAGATTTACACCACCGGTGAAGTTGAAGTGCGAGCACTCAACGGCGTCAACTTGAGTCTGCTGGCAGCTGAAATGGTGGTGTTGCTTGGGCCTTCAGGCAGCGGCAAGTCAACACTTTTGAACATCATCGGCGGTCTTGATGATGCCACCAGTGGTCATGTGTGGTTCAAGGGTGATGATTTGACACAGTATTCACAACGACAATTAACCCGCTATCGACGTGAGCATGTCGGCTTCGTCTTTCAATTCTATAACTTGATACCGAGCCTGACGGCGCGAGAAAACGTAGCGCTGGTGACAGATGTGGCGCTTGATCCCATGCCGCCGGAAGAGGCACTGGCTATGGTTGATCTGGGGAATCGTATGGGTCACTTTCCAGCGCAGCTATCAGGTGGTGAGCAACAACGCGTTGCCATTGCGCGCGCCATAGCCAAACGCCCTGAGGTGCTGTTTTGTGATGAACCGACAGGTGCTTTGGACTCAAAGACAGGCATATTGGTTCTGGAGGCATTGTCTCGTATCAATGAGGAGTTAGGCACAACAACGGCAATAATTACGCACAACGCTGGTATTCAGCAGATTGCCCATCGTGTTTACAGTTTCATGGATGGCAAGATCGATTCGGAAAGAAAGAACGCCGAGCGGGTTGCTCCCTCAGAGGTGAGTTGGTAGCCCATGCACGCTCTGGATACCAAGTTGCTGCGCGATCTATCGCGCATGAAAGTTCAAGTACTTGCTATCGCCATGGTGATGGCTTGCGGAGTCTCCGTAATCATCCTTGCACTGGGTGCCTATCGCTCAATAGATGAAACACGTGCTGCCTATTATGAACGCCAGGCGTTTGCAGACGTGTTCTCGCCGCTCGTACGCGCACCTAAATATCTGAAGACAAAAATTCAGCAAATACCGGGCGTGTCGGGCGTTGAACTACGCATCGTTGATGCAGCCATTGCCAATGTGCCAGGAATGCCTGAACCGGCAACAGCCATGCTGATGTCACTACCTGACAATCGTGAAGCGACCATCAATCGACCGTATGTGCGGCTTGGCCGTTTACCACAAGAAAACGGTGACTATGAAGTGGCGGTGGTTGAAACCTTTGCCGAGGCTCATCGAATGGTACCGGGAGATACCATTAGTGTTTTGATGAATGGTGTAAAACGAACCCTGTCGATTGTGGGTCTGGTGATGTCACCTGAGTCTGTCTATTCAATAGGCCCGGGTGACATGATGCCTGATAATCGACGTTTTGGTGTTTTCTACCTGTCGGAAAAGGTGTTAGCAGCAGCTTTTGACATGCAAGGCGCTTTTAACGATGTGTCGGTGACAATCGTGCGAGGTGCGGATTCACGTGCAGTGATTGAGTCTTTGGATACGTTGCTCGAACCCTACGGCGGTGGTCGAGCTTATGAGCGCAAGGATCAAGTATCTCATTCATTTCTTGATAACGAGTTGGTCCAGTTAAAAGGCATGGCGCAAATCATACCGCCGGTATTCCTGTTAGTCGCAGCTTTTCTCGTCAATATGATCCTGTCCAGGTTGATAGCCCTTGAGCGCGAGCAAATCGGTCTACTCAAGGCACTGGGTTATGGAAACATGAGTGTTGGCTGGCACTATGGGAAATTGGTCATACTGATTTGTCTGATCGGCGTGGTCATCGGATCTGTACTGGGTACCTGGATGGGTCAGAGCCTGACTCGACTTTATACAGAGTTTTACACATTCCCGTATCTGATATTTCGCCGTGGCATCGATCTATATCTGATATCTGCCATTGTAACTATACTCGCGGCAGCAGCTGGCGCTGGAAAAGCGCTATGGCAATCGGTGACTTTGCCACCTGCGGTTGCAATGCGCCCGCCTGCACCGGCAAAATACCGAAGCTTTTTTCTGAATTGGTTCCAGTCTCTGGGTGTTATCACACCTTTGAGCGTGATGGCATTGAGACACTTGCTGCGTTGGCCATTGCGCTCAGCCATGACGATTTTGGGCACCTCATTGTCGGTTGCCTTACTGGTGGCTTCACTTTTCAGCTTTGACTCGATGGACTTCATGATCGACACCCTTTTCTATAAAGCGAATCGTGAGGATGCCACTATCATATTTGATCGAGATCAGGCTCCATCCGCAGTAAGTGCAGTCACCCGCCTGCCGGGTGTCATGAAAGCTGAGCCATTCCGTCAAACATCAGTCTTGATGCGCAGTGCTCATCGAGAGCGTACCGTGAGTCTATTGGGAGTTCCTCCTGACTCGGAGCTCTCACGCATACTGGATCGCCAGTTCAATCCGATGCCACCGATGCCGAAGGGATTGATGCTGTCTGAACGACTTGCAGAAATTTTTCAGATTCGTGTTGGCGATATGCTTGATCTGGAGCTTACGGAATACAATTATCGCCAGACGCAACTACCTGTCAGTGCTGTGGTACAGGGTTTTATCGGTCTGATGGTATATATACATCAGGACGAGCTGGACAGGCTGTTGATGCAAGGGCCGCGGATATCCGGGGTTCGCATTGCGGCAGATTCAATGAAATTGGATGAACTCTACAGCGCTGTAAAACAGACACCTGGGTTGGCTGCCATTGCTCTGCTGGATGTCTCGAGACAGCTGTTTCAGGACACAATAGAACAGAACATTTCTATCTCCATGACAATCTATATTGTTTTGGGAGTAGTAATCACGTTTGGTGTTATCTACAACTCCGCTCGCATTCAGCTTTCAGAGCGCGCACGCGAACTGGCAAGTTTGCGCGTATTCGGGTTTACACAGTGGGAAGTAGCCAGTGTATTACTGATTGAGCTATCAGTGATAGTGCTGCTCGCCCAACCGCTGGGATGGATCATCGGCTATCTGCTTTCCTGGTCCATCGTAGAGGGGATATCCAGTGACTTGTACAGAATTCCACTTATCGTGAATAGTGGTACTTATGCTATTGCCAGTCTTGTTGTCTTGATTGCAGCGAGCCTCTCAGCTCTTATCGTTACTCGGAGAGTACTGAATCTGGACATGGTCAGAGTTCTTAAATCCAGGGAGTAATTATAATGAAAAAAGGTTTCAAGCGCGTGGCACTTGCAGGCTTTTTCGTATTGATTATCTGTGGCTTTTACCTGGCACTGCAAGACAAGCCGGTGCCAGTGGATGTTGCCACAGCTACGCATGCACCTATGCAAGTTACGATAAGCGAAGAAGGCGTAACACGCGTACGCGACGTATACACAGTGTCTTCACCGCTCAGCGGGCATCTGTCCCGGATCAGTCTTCGAGAAGGTGATTCGGTAAATGCCAATGAAACCCTGGTTGCTTCTATTCACCCTCTTGATCCTCCATTTATTGATGAGCGCTCTAGAATTGAACTCGAAGCGGCAAGTCGTGCAGGTGAAGCTGCGGTGGCACTGGCAAAGGTGGAACGCAAACGTGCGAAAACTGCCTTGACTCAAGCGCAATCAAACTACCGACGTGCTGTCAGCCTTGGCAGGACCAACGTCATTTCGGAAAGTCAACTGGAAAGCACTTACAGTGAACTGCAGTTACAGAGAGCACAGGTGGCTAGTAGCGACGTCCAGATCCTGTTACGTGAGGCAGAGCTTGCCAGTGCACAAGCCAGACTGACACAACCGGAAAATATCGGTGAATCACCATCCAGCAATCAATGTTGCGTACCTATACACTCACCTGTGGACGGCGTGGTTCTCAAGGTATATAAGCGTAGCGAACAAGCCATCAGTGCGGGTATGCCACTGGTTGATATCGGCGATTCAAAAAATCTGGAAATTATACTGGATCTGTTATCAAGGGATGCTGTGCGTATCGACATAGGTACGGCGGTGAGCATCACTGACTGGGGCGGTGAACAATCTGTTACCGCTACTGTGTCGAAAATCGAACCGGCAGGATTCACCAAAGTGTCGGCACTGGGTATCGAAGAGCAGCGTGTCAGCGTAGTTTTGTCAATGGATACAGTACCAGAGAAACTCGGACACGGGTTTCGTGTTTTTGCGCGCTTGATAGTCTGGCAGAACGAAAAGACCTTGCAGGTACCAATCGGCGCTTTGTTCCGCTCGACAGGAAACTGGAGCGTCTTTGCTGTAAATGCGGATACTGTCGAATTACGTAAGGTGACTATCGGACAAATGAATGATACCCATGCGCAGATAGTTGAAGGTCTTGCAGATGGTGTAGAAGTGGTGTTGTATCCCAATGACCAACTGGAGCAAGACAGTCTTGTCGAGCGACGCGTCGCAGTTCCGTGAAATATTTATACATGACAATCATAGATGAAACACTTGTCAGCTCATTGTCAAAGTATTGAGCCAATGAAGACCTTCTCCCTTTTCGCAATCACTATCGTTCTTGTCATTGGCGGAATCATCACGCTCAGATACTTTGGCCTGGAAGATCGCGTTTTGGCCTTGCTAACATATATTCAGGATGCAGGCGTGCCTGGCCAGCTTCTGTTTGCTCTGGCAATAACACTCTCGGTTCTGTTACTGCTACCCAGTGTGGTGCTGACCGTGGGGGCGGGTTTCGTTTATGGGACCCTGCATGGATCGCTATTAGTGGTCGTCGCCGAGACTATAGGAGCCTCCATGGCCTTTTTGCTTGCACGCCATGTAGTAGGGCCAGCTTCAGGGGAATGGTTGAAAGAGCGAGCTCGCCTGCTGCATGTCAGCGCAGCTATTCTGTCACACGGGTGGCGCGTAATTGCCGTGTTCAGAATTATTCCTTTCTTCCCATTCAAACTTTCAAACTACATGTTCGGGTTGGCCCCTATTTCATTTCGTAACTATTTTGTCGGTACGCTAGTGGGGTTATGGCCTATTACCCTATTCAATGTTTACCTTGGCTCTATAGCCGCAGACATGGTATCGCTGAGTGATGCAACTCGTTTGCGCACGCCCTTGCAATGGACAGCAGTTGGAGCTGGTTTTATAGTTAGTGTTATCGCAATAGTCTATCTAATCAAATTCGCACAAAAAACACTGGCTGAATATGACAACGAATCAGAACCCTAAGGCTATTCCAGTCAGGTTGTGAAACTAATCCGTGCATTCAAGTGTATCTCCGCGTTCAATGAGCTTGTGATCAAACAGCCGCTCTCTGCCTTTTCAAGCAAGTGCAAGGCTTTTTTTCATCATTTCCCGGTAGCATGCCAAGTTCCACATGTAGATTGAGATGTGTAAAGCGTGTGCTGTTGCCTACACGATCAAGCACACCTTCTGCCTGACACCTAAGCGATACCCACTCCAGCTTAGCGGCATTTGCAATGGCCTTAAACGTCAGAACAAAACAATCTGCCACTGAGCGACTAGCAATGTTTCAGGCGACCACAGATTTCCGGGACCACCGTATTCTGCCGGGGCTGCGGATTCAAACATCTGCAGTCCCGGGCTCTCGAGTGCCACGTTGCCGTCAGTGCGAATGTATGCGGCTGAATGATAGTGATGAGGATAGGCTTGCATAGCAATATGTAGTCTTTATGTCGAGGATCAGTGTGCGTCTTCAGTGTGCGTCTTCAGTGTCATCATGGCTGACATCTTCAAACTCTGCATCCATCACATCTGCATCGGATTTTTTGCCAGGGTCCGATCCTGTATTCGCAGCGCCTTTTTGTTGCTGCGTATTGCCGCTCTGCTGCTTCAGCTTGGCAAGCAGCGCATCGATTGCCACACTGGCACTATCAAGCGCGCTCTTGTCTTCGACCTTCATGGCGCTTCGCAGCGTCTCAATCGCTGTTTGCAGTTCAGTTTTTTCAGGCTCGCCAAGTAAGGCTTCCGATTCGCTCAGCATGCGTTGTGCCTCGTTCAACTTTGCATCTGCCTGATTTCGTGCATCCGCTAATTCGCGAAATTTCTTATCGTCCGCTTCATGCTCCTCGGCGTCACGGATCATGCGTTCCACATCTTTTTCGGACAGTCCGGATGATGCCTTGATAGTAATTGATTGCGCTTTACCGGAAGCTTTGTCTTTAGCAGATACATTCAAAATTCCATTGGCGTCAATGTCGAACGCGACTTCTATTTGAGGTGCACCACGTGGCCCCGAAGCAATACCATCAAGATTAAACTGCCCAAGAGACTTATTATCACTTGCTCGCTCTCTCTCGCCTTGCAATACATGAACCGTTACCGTAGCTTGATTGTCTTCAGCTGTGCTGAATGTTTCTGTGGCTTTAACGGGAATGGTGGTATTTTTATCTATCAAGCGCGTGAGTACACCTCCCATGGTTTCAATACCTAATGACAACGGGGCTACATCAAGCAGCAGCACATCACTGACATCACCCGCCAGAACGGCCCCTTGCAGCGCGGCACCCACCGCCACGGCCTCATCCGGATTCACATCTTTTCGCGGCTCCTTGCCGAAAATGGTCTTCACTTTTTCCTGCACTAGTGGCATACGTGTCTGGCCGCCAACAAGTACCACATCATCAACATCCGCATTGCTCAAACCAGAGTCCTTCAACGCTACCAGGCACGGCTCAACGGTCCTTTCAACCAACGACTCCACCAGGCTTTCAAGCCTGGCGCGTGTTAATTTCATATTCAGGTGCTTCGGTCCGCTCGCATCAGCTGAAATGTAAGGAAGGTTGATGTCTGTCTGCGTATTGGAACTGAGTTCAATTTTCGCCTTTTCTGTCGCTTCTCGTAGTCGCTGCAACGCCAATGGATCCATGCCCAGATCCACACCGGACTCTTTCCTGAATTCTTCGCTCAGGTATTCAATGATCGCCCGATCAAAGTCTTCGCCACCCAGGAACGTATCGCCATTGGTCGCCAGTACCTCAAACTGTTGCTCACCATCATGCTCGGATATCTCGATGATGGATATGTCGAAGGTGCCACCGCCAAGATCAAATACAGCTATCTTGCGATCCCCACGCTTCTTGTCAAGGCCGTAGGCAAGTGCTGCAGCAGTGGGTTCATTGATGATTCGCTTGACCTCCAACCCCGCGATCTTGCCAGCATCCTTGGTGGCCTGACGTTGTGAATCATTGAAATAAGCCGGTACAGTAATCACCGCATCACTCACAGACTCGCCAAGGTAGGCTTCTGCGGTCTGCTTCATCTTGGACAGTACCCTTGCTGATACTTCGGGAGGCGCCATTCGGTTACCGTCGACCTCCACCCAGGCATCACCGTTATCGGCTTCGAAAATCTTGAATGGCACCAGTGAAGTGTCCTGTTGAACCAAAGGGTCGTCAAATCGACGGCCGATAAGTCGTTTGATGGCAAACAATGTATTGGCTGGATTGGTTATTGCCTGACGTTTGGCGGACTGACCAACCAGCGTTTCACCCTCTTTGGTAAACGCGACAATAGACGGAGTGGTTCTGCCACCTTCGCTGTTTTCGATAACCTTGGGCCGATCACCTTCCATGACAGCCACACACGAATTAGTCGTACCCAGATCAATACCAATTGTCTTCGCCACTGCGCCATCCTCCCAACATTCGTTGTCAACTAGCGCACTACCATAACAATAACAATAGTTTCCAATATTGACTGACATCAAATCTGCAGTCGTGCCTATCAGCCAGCACCAGGGTTAAGTAACGTCCTCTCAATTTTCGGATATATGATAATTCCAGAACAATGAGTAAAGACAAAGAATATATAAAAATTAGCTTGATTTGAGTATTTACAAAACATGTTTATCCGGCATCTGAGTTTGCATCTATGCAGCAAATGATAAATTACTCGACTCTGTTACATACGCTAATTTCATGTTTTATTTTGTATTGATCCTCATCAACTGTGTAGCGGATGTTCAAGATATCGGCTGCTTGATTTCTACCGCGTAATGATATTGCTTCGGTTGATTTACATCAAAAATTTTAGACGATATTGGGTAATGATTCATTTGCTGTACTCAGTTGACGATACTGAATGTATTTCCTGACAAGTGCTGAGCGAATGAACAACCTCTCTCTCTCTCTCTCTCTCTCTAACTCGGAGTTAATGACCCATGCCGTCATGGCTACCCTGGCGATTCATCGCACGATATGTTGCACGCTCACGAGGCTTCATTGATCCGGTATCTTTGTATGCACGCGTTCAGCAATTCGCGCAACCTGCTGAAGTGGCCGAACCTGTCGAACTACTTAGAGCAGGTCTTGTATTTCATGCACGCGGCCTGGTCAACAGCAAGGTGATTCAACACAATCTTGATTGGGTTTGGCCCTACTGGGTTGAACGCCAATTTGATCCTTCAGATGCGTCTTTTTTGCCGCGTGCGTTTTCCTTAACCCATGTAAACCTGACGCATCGCAACTGGACGGCGATCGGCATACCGGATGTGGATGCCTTACCTATTGTAGATCCCAGAGGCCTGTTGACACCTTTTTGGGATGGATGGTCATTAGATGCCTGGTTGATCACCGACACGGGAGTAGCATTACTACCCAGCCGAGCGTTGAAGTTTGAGCAAAAAATGACAAGCCAGTCTTCTCTGTCCATCAGATCTGGCACTAGCAATAACGGCATGCACCTGGAGACCGTAGCCACCGTTCAAATCATAGACGATCGCGCGGTTTGCACCTTCGAAGCCGGTGGTACGCTTGATCAAGATGGGTGGCTTGTGATATCTGCCAGACCATATAATCCTGAAGGCGTAAGTCTGATCAACGACATCGAGCTTACCAATGAGCGTCGGCAATGGAAAATAAATAAAACACAAAATGTCGTTTTCGATCGCCCTGTTGAACGCCATCATACTGCCGACTATCATGCTGCAGATGTCTACATTCATTTGCTGGAGAAGCAGGATGAACAACAGGTGCACTGCCCACTGGGTATGGCAACCGCTGCGGCAATGTTTCGCATGAGTCCCGGGCAACACAACTCAATCAAGGTGCAGGTACCGCTGCAAGTAGACGCGGAAGCTCCAGACGCTATACAAACAGAGAGTAACGATGGAATGTCAGACCTGTGGCAACACAGCCTTGCAGAAGCTGCCAGGCTGAGCATTCCCGATCCGCTCTTCCAGAAACTGTATGACAGTGCGCTGCGTACTTTGATCCTTTGCTCCCCGGGCGATGTCTATGCAGGCCCTTACACCTACAAGCGCTACTGGTATCGCGATGCCGTGTTCATATGTCAAGGTTTGTTGAGTGCAGGATTGCTTTCGCGTGTAGAAAACATAGTAAAGCGGTTTCCCGAGAGACAAAGCCATAACGGCTACTTCCATTCGCAGGAAGGTGAATGGGATTCCAATGGTCAAGTACTTTGGATGCTGGATCGCTATCATCGCTTCGCTGGTTTGGAGCCGGATGCTACGCTGTGGAAAAGCATCGAAAAGGGAGCTCACTGGATTGTACGCAAGCGCATGCCTGAGGCACGCGGCCCGGGGCTAGGCGGGTTGTTACCGGCAGGTTTCAGTGCCGAACATCTTGGGCCCAATGATTATTACTATTGGGACGACTTCTGGGGGGTTGCCGGTTTAACTGCTGCCGCAAGCCTTGCCCAAAGAGCCGGCAGCGTCGACAAGGCACGCCAATTTACACACGAAGCAATATCCTTTCAAAGCTCATTGGAGCGCAGCCTGACCCACGCGCAAATCAAGCTCAGAACACCCGCCATTCCAGCCGCCCCCACACGGCGTATGGATGCAGGAGCTATAGGCTCAATTGTCGCAAGTTATCCACTTCAATTTGTAGCACCTGATGATGAGCGCCTGTTCGGTACGCTGGAGTTTCTGCTGCACCATTGTTTTTACAAAAATGGTTTTTTTCAAGACATGATTCATTCAGGCACCAATGCGTATCTCACGCTGCAGGTGGCTCAATGCCTGCTGCGTGCAGGCGATGCACGCTATGTAACCTTGATGCAGCGTATCGCCGATCTTGCAACGCCCACAGGGCACTGGCCTGAAGCCATACATCCGAACACCAACGGAGGCTGTATGGGTGATGGTCATCATGCATGGGCCGCCGCTGAATGGGTGGCGATGATTCGCTACTGTTTTGTGCGTGAGGAGTCTGAAAAACTGATTCTGGGTTCTGGCATTCAACAGCGCTGGATCACCAGCAATCAGCCCATCAGTTTTGGTCCTGTTGCGACCGCTTATGGCCAGATCATGATATTCATCGAGCCACTGGATAACGAGGGCCGCCGCTGTGAATGTCGTTGGCAGGCACACTGGCATGCTGAAGCACCTGACCTGATTGTCGCTGTACCAGGCTATGAACGGGTCCTGATCTATGGCAAACAGTCATCGGTTGTGATTCACGCCTTACCAAGCGAGATTGACACTACTGCTGCCGCCAACTCGGATGAGCAGCATGTGAACACTGAATTATGAATGTTACTGTCAACCGTTGTGCCCGGTTGCAAGATCATAGCGTGGCTAACGACGAACTACGCCCAATAATGCGTATCGAATGTGATCATACACCCTCCCCTACCGGGCCTTGTGCTCGCACACATACTGACTAGCCCGATGCATCGGCACGAGCGCGATCTTGTAACAGTCGTCATCCCCGCCTACAACGCGCAGGCTACGCTGGCAGAGACTGTCGCAAGTGTTCTGGCGCAGACCTACATTCATCTGCAGGTTCTAGTGGTTGATGACGGGTCGATCGACGACACGGTTGCGATCGCCGAGCGGTGTTCCGTCTCCGATCCCCGTGTGCGCATTCTGAGGCAGGCGAACGGTGGCGTTGCGCGCGCGCGCAACGCCGGGCTCGCCTGTTCGGAAGGGGAATTCGTAGCTTGGCTCGATGCCGACGATGTCTGGCATCCGCAGAAGATAGCGCAACAGATCGACGTGTTTCGTGCTGCAAACACGGCTCTGAGCTACGTGTTTACGGGATACCGGCAGATCGATAGTGACAACCGTATCATCGCGAACCGTCGGCCATTGACCGACGTCAGCGGTTTCACGGTCTCCCGGCAGATCGCGACAAATTTTTTCAGTAACACAAGCAGCATAATGGTCCGTACCGAACTGGCCCGTGCGATAGGTGGACACGATCCTCGCCTGCGCGACTGGGGCATCGAGGGTGCCGAGGACATGCTGTTGCAGCTCCAGCTCGCACAGCGAGGCCACGTCGGATGTTGCAAGCAAGCACTGGTGGGCTACAGAATGCACGATCACAATATGTCGCTCGGCTACAGGCGAGCGGCGTTGTCGAATCTGAAAGTGCTGGATCTCGTGCAGGAAATGGTGGGGGCACCGCCAGCCTGGGTCTTCAAAATCGCGCGTGCACGCGTCGTCGGATTCGCCCTGATGGCACTGCGCAGTGGCGATGTCGGCGGCGCCGCCTTTGTCTTCACATCCATTGTGCGGGACCAGCCACTGGAGAGCATTGTCATGTGTGCAAGAATTCTCACTCATTGTATGCGAGAGGCCGTGTCTGGGCCGATTGTTCGTGACCCTGAGCTCGGATGCGAGTTCGCCGCAGCTGATCCGAAATCTGCCCCCTGGCAACCTCATATTCTCCTGTCCAAAGGCCAGCAGCGACGTCTGGATGCGCTCGACAGCGAGCTTGCTCCGCGCATGAACCGGGCAGTAAAAGCATGAATACGGGCACATCACTGCGCGGCACGTGGCACGACGCCTGGGTGCTGGCCGGACATCTCGGTTCGCAACGCTGGTTGGCCTTGATACTGATCGGATTCGGGTTGGCCGCAGCGCTGGCCGAGACGCTGGGCATTGGCTTGGCGGTGATGCTGCTCTTCGCTTTGTTGCAACAGGGTGACCAGCTCGGTCAGGCGGACGGACTCATAAGCTCGTTGTACTCGAGCATTTCATCAGTCCTCGGTGACGGCACTGGTCTGCTTTCCCTCCTCTTTTTCACACTGATCCTGCTAAACGCCATATTGGTTTTTGTCAATAACGTGGTTACCGGTGCCATTCTCAATCGCATGGCCGAGCGGATGCGCAATCTCGTGCACGAAGTCTTCGTCACGGTCGGCTACAAGCATCTTCAAAAGCGCGAGCGCGGCGAACTTCTGCACACGCTCGCAACGCAGAGCTGGACTGTGTCCGAGGCGTTCTATGCATTGTCGCGAATCGGCGTCAATCTCTGTGCGGTTCTGGTGTTCGGCGCTGGCATCTTCGCCCTGTCCTGGATAATCGGCATCACGGCGCTGATCGGCGCGGCTGGGGCGTTGCTGCTGACGCGACTGCTATTGGGCCCGCTGCGCAGACTGAGCCAGAAGACGCTCGCGGCCAACCGGATCCTCACGGAGCGAATGCTGATCAGCCTCAGCGGGATGCGCACGTTGCGGATCTATGCGCAGGAGGACCATATGCTCAAGATTTTCAGCAAGGTATCGTCCGACGTGAGAAGGTTGGCGATTCGAAGTGAAGTGGTGAAGTCTCTGATCGGCCCGCTGAGTCAGGTCATCAACCTGGGGATTCTGCTGATGATCGTGTTGTACGCTACCCGCGTCGGGACCGAAATCTCAGTGATAATCGCGGCCGTTCTGCTCTTGCTGCGTTTGCAGCCCTACATTGCCGAGATAGAAACGCAGCGCCTCGCACTGGCAACCCTGAGTGCTTCCCTGCGCGACGTCCGGCAGACCCTCGACAGACACGACAAGCCCTGGCCGCGTGATGGAACCCGAATATTTAGCGGTTTCACCACGTCGTTATCCTTCGAGGACGTCGCGTTCTCCCACGATGCTGACGGCGGAACACGGATGTCGGACATCTCGTTCGTGATTCCGCACGGACAGCTCACTCTGATCGAGGGGCCGAGTGGATCTGGAAAGTCGACGATCTTCAACCTGATTCTGCGTCTCTATGAGCCCGAAAGTGGTCGGATCACAGTCGACGGGATCGATCTGGACACCATCACGCGGACTAGCTGGCTGGAACGCGTCGCGATAGCCGGTCAGGACGTGGAGCTCATCGAAGGCACCGTTCTGGAGAACATCGATCTCGGGCAATCGAGCGCCACCTTTGAACAGGTGCGCGACGTGTGCGCCGCTGTCGAGATTCTGGATGATCTCGAGCGGCTGCCAGCCGGACTCGATACACGGATAGGAGCGGGAGGGTCGAGTTTTTCAGGGGGACAGCGACAGCGCCTGGGCCTGGCGCGCGCGCTCTTGCGAGACCCTGACATCCTGTTGCTGGACGAGGCGATGAGCGCGCTCGAGGCTGATCGCGAAACACGTATTCTTCAGCGTATCAAGGAACGGATGCGCGGCAGAACCATCGTCGTTGTCAGTCACCATCTAAGCCCGGAGCACGCTTCACACCACCTTATTCAGATCGCCGACGGGCGCGCGCTTAAACCAGAGCTTGCGCTATCGGCCATGCAGAATTAGGCGGCAGCGAATGCGACTTCCCATAGCGCCTCTCTTGCCGATCAAAAATAAAACCGCTGCATCAGCGTTCGCCAGCGGCTCGCTCCGAGGGTGTCGCTCTACGCGCCTCACCGAAATCGACAACGCTCAGACCAAACAGGCGGCGCAGTCGTTGATAGACTTTCGGGGTAAGCAGCCAGATAACCGCATACCGGGTTTCGATGTTCCAGGTATCGACAATGCTATTGGGCAAGTTGACCAGCCGATAGGCTTTCGGATTGTCGTATTTCCACATCTCGCCTCGAAAGGCACTCCAAAGATCAGTGTCCTTTGCGCCCATATCGATCATGTACTCCTGAAGCCATTGCAGGAATCGCGGTCGCGCCTCGCCGTCGCCGGAGGTGCGCCCGGCCTGACCACACGCAGAGCTCTCATGCTGGCGATAGTAGTCAAGGATGTCGTTGATCACAATCACGGGAAAGTTGAGCAAGATTTTGAACAACAATACCTGATCTTCGTAGAGTGTCCGGAAGGCGTCCTCGGAACCTTCCACCTCGAGCAATGCGTCCCGGCGAATCGTGAGACTGCAGATACCCGGCACGCATGCGCCATGGCTGGAAAGACAGGCAGTGGCCAGGTACGGTGGGGCAAGTGCACGTCCTGTGGGCAGGCCAAGTTCTGTCTCGATGTCCGCTGCAAGCCACGGGCGCGATTTTGGCAGATTCTTCTTGTTCCAGCTGGACCAGAGCATAGTCGGGGCTATCGTCATCGCCACATCCGGATGGTCGTTGAGCACGCTCACATGCCTCTCAAGCCGTCCTGGCAGCCAGATGTCATCGGCGTCGAGGAAAGCGACATAGTGACCCGTCGCACGCTGCAGGCCAGCATTGCGCGACGCGCTCATACCACGATTCTCGTGATCCGGGTGTTGGGTATAGGTGATACGGCCTGGTTGTTCCGCCGCGAAGCGTTTCGCGATCGCCGTTGCGCTGTCGGTAGAACCGTCATCGACAAGGATCAACTCCCAGTTCGAATAGCTCTGAGCCAGAACACTGTCGATGGCTTCCTCGATGTAGTCCTCGCCATCGAGAAAAATGATGATGCAGGAAACCAGTGGTTTTTCACTGTTTGGTTGCGCGTCCGCCATCGCAGTGTTCATCGACATAAATGGTCCTTCGGTTCGACGGGGGGATGTTGTGTTTGGTGGATGCGACAGCTGGACGGTGCTTTTTCTGTCGGGCTCTTTTCATGTTAAAGCAGTCCACCGCGATTTAATTGATCTATGACAACGGAGAACCCATCATGACGAGCAGGCATTCCTCTAGCATGACAGGCCATATCGAATCTTTCGGCAAGAAGCTGCAAGAATTCGGAATCGGAGCGGCTAAGTATGTTCTCCCACAACGGGCCATAAGCTGGTTGCGTAAGGTGCAGACCGGTCAGTTGTTCAAGCCCGCGCCTGGTCGCGTGGACTTCGGTGATCTGCGTCGCCGTGACCCGATCAGTCGTCTCTACGGCTATGATCGCGGGGAGCCGATTGATCGCTACTACATCGAGCGATTCCTGTTGGAGCATCAAGAGTGCATCACCGGTGCAGTTCTGGAAGTGTCGGAGGATACGTACACGCGCAAGTTCGGGGACGACAGGGTTGAGACGGTGGACGTGCTCCATTACGACGATCCATCTCCACCAGCCACCTTGACAGGCGATCTGACCGACGCACCGCATCTGCCGTCCGGCCATTTCGATTGCGTTATCATCACGCAGACCCTGATGCTGATCTACGATCTTCCGGCGGCGGTTGCAACGCTGCATCGTATCCTCAAACCCGGTGGCACAGTCCTTGTGAGCTTGCCAGGGCTTAGTCAGATCGCCGATCCCGCCTGGTTGCACACATGGCACTGGGGCTTCACTCAGGGCTCGGCGCAACGGTTGTTCGAAGATGCCTTCGAAGGTGGCGAGGTCGATGTCAGCACCCACGGAAGCCTCTTGTCTACCATCGCGTTTTTGCATGGCCTTTCGCAAGAGGAGCTGACAAGCGATGAGCTTGAATACACGGACCCGGAATACCAGATGCTGGTCGCTGTGGCTGCCCGCAAGAGAGCCGGTACCGATGCGTAAGGTCTCGGCAAGCGTGGAGAGTGGGACCAGGGAGCATGCAATATGATGAGGCGTGTGGTGCAAAAGGGGTTGCGTCAAGCCGGGCGTTTATGGATTGGAGCCAGGCCGTACGGTGTCATCCTTATCTACCATCGGGTTGCGTGTCCGTCGGCCGACCCCTGGAACATGGTAGTGAGCCCCGAGAACTTCGCGGCGCACCTGGAGATCCTGAAACGCTTCGCCGTCCCTAAAACCATGGGCAACCTGGCAGCCGAACTTTCAACAGCCGGAGCGCCTAAACGCAGCATCGCTGTGACCTTCGATGACGGGTACGTTGACAACCTGTCGACTGCGCTGCCGTTGATGGAAGCACACGACGTGCCCGGCACAGTATTCGTGATCAGTGGCGCCATCGGTAAGAGGGATGCTTTTTGGTGGGATCTGCTGGTTCGAGTCTTCCTGGAGATGCCGCAACTGCCGACCTGCCTCATGATCGAGGCGGATGGCGTTCGGCGGCGTTTCGATCTGGAAGGCGTGGCAGTTTGCTCATTGGAAGCGATAGCACGCAATACAAGCTGGAATGCTGATCTTTGCGCTCCACAAGATGGCAGGCAGCGAGTATTAATCGAAGTCTGGAATCATCTACTCTCGCTTACCATCGACGGTAGATCGGAGGCAGTGCGACAGATTCGGGGTTGGGCGGGTGCGACGGTTTCATACAACGCGCGGGACACGCCACGTCCGATGGACCACACCGAGCTTGCTCGGCTTTCTGCATCAAGACTGATCGAGATCGGCGGCCATACCGTTTCACATCCCGACCTGGCCCAACTGTCGCCGGATCTGGCTTGCATCGAGATCGCTCGCGGACGTGCTGATCTGATGGAGTGGACTGGCCAATCGCTAGACAGCTTCGCCTACCCCTATGGACGCTACTCCGATCAAACGGTCACACACATTCGAGAGGCGGGATTCAGCTACGCAGCCTGGAGTCGACAAGGACTTGCCACATCGTCCTCAGACACTCTCACGCTTCCGCGCCTGCAGGTTCCGAATCTCAACGGTGAGGCGTTTGCCGCGCTGTTGCGGGACGTGCTCGGACCCCCTCACCTCACAACCTAGCCCGGTCAATTCAACATCGACGCACAACCGGATTCGCCCATGGACCTTTTAGCCAACAAAACCCCATCTGTACGTCGCGGCGCAGCCACACGTACGCTTTTTCTCAGCTTTGCCGCGCTGTTCTGCGCAAGCGGATTCGTCTACTCGCTGGTGCTGGGTGAGATGCTTCGCTACCCTGATGAGCACGATTACATCGTTCTCGCCCGTCATCTCGCCGCGCTCGATGGCTACACTTTCGATGGGCAGATTCCCACGGCGTACCGCCCACCGGGCTATCCGTTGCTTCTAGCACCGATCGTCGCGCTGTTTGACTCCGTGCACGCGGCGCGTTTGCTGAATTTTGCAATGCTTGCGCTTGCCGCCTATCTACTCGCCGGTCTCGTGCATGCAACACGCTCGTCTGTCGACCACTGGCAGCGCGCTTTTTTCGTTCTGGCGCTGACTTTCGTCTATCCCGTGCTTTACTACACTTCGGGCACACTGTTTCCGCAGATATCCATCACGCTGGCACTGACACTGACGATCGTTCTGTTGCAGCGTGAAAGCAACTCGCTGGTGCTAGCCACCTTGATCGGCATCCTTGTGGCATTCACAGCTCAAATCTCTCCGACCACGCTTGTCGTAGTGCCGCTTGCTCTGCTGTTCGCCACCTGGAGTCGTCACTGGAGCGGGTCGCGCTTGGCAGTCATGGCCATTGCTGTCACGCTTGTGTTCGGCGGCTGGCTCGCCCGAAACATGGTCGTACTCGACCAGCCCATCCTGTTCTCGAAGAACCTCGCCGAAAACCTGGACAACGCGGTTCTTTCCAATGAGCCGCTCGAGCCAGGCGAGGAACGCGCTCCGGCAAGTGCCGTCGATTACGCACTTGAGCGGCTCGAGCAAACGTTCGGCTCCCCGGCGAACTATGTCAGTCGCTTCTTCGACTTCTTCGACTCCAGTAACGAGATGGCTGTGCAGGCGGAAAGCTCAACCATCCGCGACCAGATCATGTTCGTCACATACTACTCGCTGCTGCTCGCCGTACTTGCCAGGCTTGCCCTCATACGCCAGCTCCCGCTCTCGCAAGCAGAATGGCTGGTTTTGATTCTTTACATAGGTACAGCGCTGTTCCACGCGCTGGTGTTTCCTCGCATACGCTATCGCCTGCCTTTCGACTTCCTGATGCTGCTGCCTGTCGCCAACCTTGCGCTGTACACAATCGGGCGCTGGCGCAGGCGTACCACCAACAATCGTGTTGCTGCCGGCACAGGGCCACACAACGCTGATTAGGTTAACGACGCCCCATTCGCCCAGACATTCGCCCAGAGTCAGATCAGAGACTACACCCTTTGCGCCCGGGCCAGTTTTGATTCAAACCACGCAACAATGAACGCGGTACTTGAATAGCAAAAGTACATTAAATGAAAAACAACGGTAGTGGCTGCAAACAACCAACCGCCAGTGCGGGCAAAAAAACTGAATAGCTCTCGCTGGGATACCACGAACAGGCTCACCATGATCAACAGAACAGTGATCGCATTGACCGGCGCCAGAGGCAAAAGAACTAGCGTCAGAGCGACCAACAGGGCCAATACGGCAGATACACGTTCACGTGTCCCGATATTCAGAGTATCAGGTAGCTGCTTTTCACCCTGAACAAGCAGTCGGCTCCAGGGTAAGGCTCTATTGAAGATATCGGTACGTAACCAGCCAACCAGTGTCCACTTCTTTCGGTGTGTACAAAGAATGCGCGGGCATAGCTCTATCCGGTATCCAGCGCCGACAAGTCGCATACCCAGATCAATATCCTCGATGGAAGCCGTTGAAAATCGGCTGTCAAAACCATTCATTGCCAAAAACGGCTCTCGTTTAATCATGCCGCAGCCGGACCAGAAGGTGCTGGCTTTACCACCACTGCGCTGATGCATGAAGTGATGCAACAGGTTTTTGTATTGGCTAATGAAGCCTCTATCCGATGGAGAGTCGTTATAACTACCAAACACGGCAGCCACCTCACAATCGTTGCGCAACCATTGCCTGAAACGACTTACAGCATCCGGATGTACCACGACATCAGCATCAACAAACAGCCAGACATCGGCCTCTGGTGTAAGTTTGGTACCTGCGTTGCGGGCGTAAGCGGGCCCGAAAGGCCCCCCGCACAATTCATGATAACCAGACCCTGCAGCATGAGCTGTGACGCGTGCGGAATCGTCCGTCGACGCGTCGTCCACAACAAGAATGTCTCGTGCCTCAAGCCCGGCATCAATCAACCCTTGCAAGCAGTGCTGAATGTCATCACCACCATTGTGTACCGGTACGATAGCAACGAGCCTGGCGTTTCTGGACATAATCTTAAGCGACACGCGACTTTTTTCGCCTCTTACGCCATTTCACTGCATGCTTGTCTATACGTTCAGATTCATGATCCAAATGGGCGGCATCTTCACCGGAGAGGTGTGTTGCATTTTTTTCAGAACTTGCACTGCTGTCACTACTCCTGACCGTTCGCGTACCCCGGTCTATCGTTTCTGACGGGTTCGTTACCGCCGTACCGTTACTGGTAACAAACTCCTCATGATACGAACGTTCGACATTTACATTCCACACGTCGTGGTTCTCGCCCAGAATATTCCGTGCTGCCAGCATCGCTGTCAGCATCGAATGGTCCTGATTGTTGTATCGGTGCATGCCATTTCGGCCCACGGTATGCAGGTTGTCGAATCCTTCGATGTAGTTGCGAATGATTTCCACAGCACAGCTATAGTGTTCATCGTAGACCGGATATGCCTTGGGTTGGCGGATGACGGTACCATCGACAACGTTATTAGCATTGACCAGACCTAGCGACTCCAGCTCACACCCGGCCTGTTCGATCAAGGCTTGATCATCAGCATCCCAAAGCCCATCGCCTACATGACAGAAGTATTCCATCCCGATACTGCTACGTTTCTCGTTGGGCACCATTTCCCGACTCCAGCTTCGAAAATTCTGAATACGACCCACCTTTACATCAGGGCTGTGTATGTAAATCCAGTTGTCCGGAAAAGGATCAGGCTCATCGACAATCAATACCACAATAAGGAAATCGCGATAGGTAAGCTTGTGGGCAGCATCCAGAACGTGCTGAGGAGCAGGCGGCTCAAGTGACGTTACCAGCCTGCCCAATGGCATTGTGTTGATGACTGAGTGGGCGGCCAAACGGTGGGTTGAGCCGTCGAAGTCTGTGGCGCTAACCGCGTGTACATGCCCTTCACCATCGTGGTGCAGCACATCAACGCGTGTAAGGGTATCAACCTTGCCACCGTGCGCTATGACATTGTCGCGTACACGCTCCCACAACATTCCCGGCCCCAATCGTGGATATTGAAACTCCTCGATAAGACTTGCCGTGTCGTTCCCGCCAAACAAGGCAGTTCGCACCGCTTTCATCAGAGACAGATTCTGAATGCGTTGTGCTGCCCAATCTGCGCGGATACTCGAACACGGAATGCCCCAGACCTTCTCGGTATACGTTTCGAAAAAACGCTGATATAACCGCCTGCCAAAACGATTGCTTACCCACTGGTCAAATGTATCTTCGCTGGGTGTGGGGCGCAACCTTGCGTTAATGTAGCTCAAGCCGATGCGCACACTTTCCAACAGCCCCAGATTGCCAAGCGTATTACTGACCCTTAGCGGATAGTCGTAGTACTTGCCGTCATAGAAAATTCTTGACAAGCGACGCACGGTAATAAAGTCGTCCCCCATAAGTCGATTCCAGAACTTCTTTACCTCGCCCACCTTGGTAAAGAAACGGTGTCCACCAATGTCAAATCGATAGCCTTTGTATTGCTCGGTACGCGCAATACCCCCAACATCGCCGCTAGCCTCTAACACATGAACGTTCTCCCCAGCCTCCGCCAGAGTCAATGCCGCAGTCAAGCCAGCGGGTCCGGCGCCAACGACAATGTGCTTCGAAGCGGGCCTCTCGTTCTTGAGTGGTGCGTCCATTTATTCTTTATTAATTTGGCAAAATTGGACTCCCGCGCGATGAGTACGCGATGAGTAAGTTATGAATGGCCAAGAAAACTGTATATAGGGAAACGGTATAAGGGAAACGGTATAAGGGAAACGGTATAAGGGAAACGGTATAAGGGAAACGGTATAAGGGAAACGGTATAAGTGTCCCGACGTTTCAGGAACGCTCATACCTGTTACCGCCTTGTCCCACGAATCTTCATGACGGGATTACGCTCTATTCAGATGTTTAATGATGGGTTGTTCACGTTGTATTACCACGCAATCAAATCGATGACGCACGCCAGCCATCGTGCCAGAACTGAAATATGAGCTATTGATTCAGATCATTTTGGTAAAGAACGGACTGTTGTAGTTTGAATCGCTGTAATGGCTTAAGTATCAATCGCTATACAAATGAAATTTTGAGCTGAAGAAACCTTGCAATCGTCAAATGTTGTCATCGAAGATACCCCTATCGCTGAATCAATGAACTTGCTTGCGGCAGAGTTATAACTAATTTTATTTATAGTACTAAAATTTACGGTTCGCGCTCGAGGAGACCGCCGAGAACTACCTGATATCATCCTCAACCGGGTACGCCTATGCATGGGATCACCACAGTGCCAGCCAACAACGATGTCAAGCATTACCTACGGCTACTGCTACGTCACAGGTGGGGCTTGCTAATCACTCTACTGGTGGGATTCGGCCTGGCATGGCTGTACCTTATCAGCGCCAATTACACGTACCAGGCCTCTGCGCTGGTAGAAGTTAACGACCGAGGCAACCTGTCCGAAAACAACAACAACAATGATCAGCAGATCGAATGGAATGCTCCAACCATCAAGGAAGAGGCCAACCGCATTACCTCGCGCAGAGTGCTGAAGCCTGTGGCTGCTGCTTTCAATCTGCACCTGTCGGCAGAACCGAAACGCCTGCCCGTTTTGAGCGATATTACCCGGAGGCTACCGCTGCTTGCTGACTTCGTCAGCAGTCTCGGACTTACCGGCCATTATGCATGGAGCGATGAATCCATTAAACTGACGCAGCTGGAGGTGCCGCGTCGATGGGAAGACAAGGAGCTGGTTCTTACTGCCTTGGATCAATCAGGCTACAGCCTGGAATACAAGGACCAACTGATTATCGAGCGCGCCCTGGTTGGTGAAACCGCGCAGGTTGCGCTGAACGAGGCTGAGCCTCTACGGATAAGGGTAGAAGACCTGCAGGCCGATCCGGGTGTTCAGTTCTCGCTCAGGCGATCTTCGCTGCAGTCAACGATCTCGGCCTTTCGCGGCAAAGTGAGCACCGGTACGACCGGTAAAAATTCACGCATGATTAGTCTGCGCGTGCGTGGTGAAGAACCGTATCTGATTGCCAATCTTACCAATGCCATCTTGCAGGAATACACAAGCGTCAAACTCAGCACACAAAACCAGTCTACTGACGAGCGGCTGGCGTTCTTCGAATCGCAGCTGCCGACTGTGGAGGCGGAACTCAGAACAGCACAGGGTGCGCTTGCCCGGTTCCGGACAAATTCCGGCAGCGTTCGCGACACCCAGCTCGACTTGAAGCTGGGGCAACTGGATGATCTGGAAATCCAGCTTCTGGATAAAGAGGTGGAGCGGGATGATCTTCTCAAGCGCTACACCGTGGCCCATCCCACACCCAAACGCCTGCAAAAGGAAATCGATGTACTCAATGACAAGATTCGCCAGATTCGCGGAACCTTTATCAGCGCGCCTGACACCGAACGCGAGATAGCTATACTACAAGACAATCTGGAGACGAAACGTGATCTGTTCATCGAGATGAGCGAAACGCTGCAGAAGCTGCGACTGGCCAATGTCGGCAATATTGGTGCAGTGCAGATCATCGACAATGCACTGCCACCTTTAGCGCCAATTTCACCCAGCCAGTCACGGGCGATAGTGATCGGCACTCTGAGCACGCTGTTGCTCTATACCCTGTACCTTATGGTGCGTTCAGCGATGTCGACTACCATCGACGATCAGGAATCTCTAGAACGCGTATCCGGTCTGCCGGTGTACATGAACATACCGAAAAGCTCAGCACAGCGCCGTCTCGGCTCACCGCTGCCCATCCATCCCAGACACCTGCTGTCAGGTGCTGCAGGTGAATCGTCCAGCAAGGCTATAGCCGCTAATGTACTGGCACTGTCAAAGCCTGAGGACTATTCCATCGAGAACCTGCGTGGATTGCGCAGCATGCTGGATGACGTCATGGCTGGTGCCAACAACAACGTCCTTATGTTTACCAGTCCTTTGCCCAGAATGGGCAAATCGTTTCTCAGCCTGAACCTGGCTGTGCTGATAGCACAGACCGGCAAACGTGTCCTGCTGATTGATGCTGATTATCAACGCGGTCAACTTCACAAGTGCCTTGGACTTGAGGCTGGCCCTGGACTGCCTGAGGTCGTCAGTGGCAAGAGTGAGCTCAGGAAAACTATCAAGGCGACTCCCGTGCAGAATCTCTTCTGTATACCACGTGGTTATCCTGCTAATGGCAGCGATGTGAATATGCCCGGCGATAAGGAATTCGGTGTTTTTTTCAACGTCGTTACGCCTCGCTTCGACGTTGCTATTATCGACACACCACCCGTTCTGAGTGTGTCTACGGCTGCAGCGCTGGGAAAGTATGCTGGGTCGACAATCATGACCGTCGGGGAAGGTGAGGTGAAAGAGCCTCAGCTCAACGAAGCACTCAAACGATTGACCCTCTCTGGAGTACGCGTCAGCGGGTGCATCATGAATGGGGCTTCGACAGCTACACAAAAACAGCACACGTACTGTCGTGAGCAGCTGAATTAACCTGGTTCGGACTGCGTCTATACAACAATTACGTCACCAGAAAAATACTCTTGTTTAATTGCAAAGGTTCAACAATATGGCGAGTAACAAAAAAAAACAATCGACAAACAAATCTATCTCCAGTCGTAAAAGTCACGTCTCAAATCTCGACGAATTGCAATTGCTGGATGCTTACTGGCGCGCGGCAAATTATCTTTCCGTCGGGCAAATTTACTTGCTCGACAATCCATTACTTAGACAACCCCTTATCCAGAGTCATGTCAAACCCCGACTCCTTGGTCATTGGGGAACCACACCAGGCTTGAATTTTATCTACGCACATTGCAACCGTATCATCAACAAGCATGACCTGGACATGATCTACGTAGCGGGCCCTGGTCATGGTGGCCCTGGCCTGGTTGCCAATGCATGGCTTGAAGGTACTTACAGTGAAATCTACCCGCATATCAGCGACAACGCAGACGGCATGAGAAGACTCTTCAAGCAGTTCTCGTTTCCCGGCGGTGTTGGCAGTCATGTGACTGCAGAGACGCCAGGATCCATTCACGAAGGTGGGGAACTGGGATACGCACTGTCGCATGCCTATGGCGCGGTGTTTGACAATCCTGAATTATTGGCCTGTTGTGTCGTCGGTGATGGTGAGGCTGAAACCGGGCCGATGGCTACCGCGTGGCATTCCAACAAATTTCTCAATCCTGCACGGGACGGCGCTGTTCTACCTATCCTTCATCTCAACGGTTATAAAATTGCCAACCCCACTCTACTTGCCCGCCTGAGTAACGAGGAGTTGAAAAGTCTCTTTATTGGCTATGGCTACGAGCCATTCTTTGTAGAAGGGTCTGATCCAGACGACATGCACCAGCAAATGGCGGGATCGCTTGATTCGATTGTGTACGAAATAGAATCGATACAGCGATCTGCGCGAACCGGTGGCAGTATGCGCAGACCGCGATGGCCAATGATTATTCTGCGCAGCCCGAAAGGCTGGACAGGCCCAAAGGAGGTTGACGGCAAGAGAACCGAGGACCATTGGCGCTCACACCAGGTACCATTATCCGGTATCGCGGATAACCCGACTCACCTGAAAATCCTGGAAGACTGGCTTAACAGCTATCGACCGGAGGAACTGTTTGATGAATTGGGTCAATTGAACAATGAATTAAAAGCCATCGCTCCGCACGGTATGAGGCGAATGAGTGCTAATCCCCATGCAAACGGTGGGGTGTTGTTGCGGGATTTGAAGTTACCCGACTATCGTGACTATGCCTTCGGTGTGCAGTCGCCGGGTCGGGTGGAAGCAGAATCTACTCGTGTGATGGGGGAGTTCCTGCGAGATATCATGCAAGCGAATAAAAGCTCAGCAAATTTTCGCGTCGTGGGGCCTGATGAAACTGCCTCCAATCGACTCGGTGCACTGTTTGACGTCACCAATCGCGCATGGATGGCCGAGACGTTGCCGGATGATCATCATCTCTCACCGGACGGTCGGGTGATGGAGATTCTCTCGGAACATACTTGCCAGGGATGGCTGGAGGGATATTTGCTAACCGGCAGGCATGGACTGTTCTCGTGTTACGAGGCGTTTATACACATTGTTGATTCGATGTTCAATCAGCATGCCAAGTGGCTAAAACTTAGCAAGGAGGTACCATGGCGACGCAGCATTGCTTCGTTAAACTATCTATTGACATCCCATGTATGGCGCCAGGATCACAATGGTTTTTCACACCAGGACCCTGGTTTTATTGATTTGGTTGTCAATAAGAAGTCGGAGATCATCCGTGTCTACCTCGCCCCCGATGCCAACACGCTTCTGTGTGTAACTGACAAGTGCTTGCGCAGTCGTAACTTTATCAATGTGATCATTGCCGGCAAGCAACCACAGCTTCAATGGCTGGACATGGACTCAGCAATAAAACACTGTAGCGCCGGAATAGGCATCTGGGACTGGGCCAGCAATGATCAAAATGCTGAGCCCGATGTAGTTATGGCCTGCGCTGGCGATGTGCCCACGCTTGAAACTCTTGCAGCGGTTGACATACTACGCCAGAATGTTCCGAGTCTGAAAGTTCGGGTAATCAACGTAGTGGACCTCATGACCCTGCAGCCCGAAGAGCAACATCCGCATGGATTAAGTGACAAGAATTTCGATAGTCTTTTCACCACGGACAAACCCATCATATTCGTGTTTCACGGCTACCCTTATCTTATTCATCGCCTGTGTTATCGACGCACCAATCACCCTAATTTGCACGTTCGAGGCTATAAAGAGGAAGGTACCACTACCACCCCATTCGATATGGCGGTGTTGAATGATATCGACCGCTTCCACCTGGTATGCGATGTGATCGATAGAGTTCCAAGCCTTGGCTACCGGGCCGCTCATCTCAAACAACAAATGCGCGACAAGCTAATTGAACATCGCCAGTATATAAACCGCGTTGGGGAGGATATGCCCGAGATTCGCGAGTGGCAATGGCCAGAATCACAAGGGGAGCTGCGCAATGGCATTGATGAGTAAATATGCTTAACCGTGGAATAGTGGATGATGTGCGAAAAATCAGAGGCTATTCTCGTATTGCGAGGCTGTACTTTCCAGACACGCAATTACTGAACCTAGCGTTTTAGCCTGAAGCACATTAAACGCCAGTTCACGGCAACAATCCAATGTCCACTCTGAACAGCTGAGTTTGAACTCGGGAATATCTGCTGCATTCATACTGAACTCATCCAGCCCCATACCTAGCAACAAGGGTACTGCAAGAGGATTTCCTGCCATAGCTCCACACATACCTACCCAGATGCCATTGGCATGTGCTGCATCAATCGTGCGCTGGATGCTTTTCAGCACCGCAGGCTGCAATGGATTGAACAGTTCTATCAGCGTCGAATTCGCACGATCACAAGCCATGATGTACTGTGTCAGATCATTGGTACCAAGACTGAAGAAGTCAACATGCCTTGCAAGCTCATCGGCTATTTCGACGGCTGCAGGTACTTCAATCATGAGGCCCACTTCCAAGGTACTATCTGTAGGTTTTTGTGCCGATCGAAGGTCAGCTTTCACAGTATGCAGAAGGCTTTGTGCCGCTTGAAGCTCCTCCAGGGTACTGATCAGCGGGAACATGATGCGTACCTTGCCAAACGCACTAGCTCTGACAGCAGCTGCAAGCTGGGTGCGTAAAAGTCCGGATTGTTCACTGAGAGAAAAGCGAATGCCTCGACAACCCAGGTTTGGATTTGCCTCGCTGAGCCGGTTAAGATACGGCACGGGTTTATCGCCGCCAATGTCCATGGTCCGGATAGTGAGTACACGCCCCTTCAGCACCTCCAGAATATTTCTGTAAACAGTGAATTGTTCCTCCTCGTCAGGTGGCGTGTCGCGATTCATGTACAGGAACTCGGTACGGAACAACCCGATTTCCTCTGCACCACTGGCCACAACGTCCTGCAGTGATTCGATCGATGACAAATTGGCAGCCACCCGCACGTGATGCCCGTCGCGAGTGCGAGTGATGTCATGCTTGTGTGATGCAGCTTGTTTTGCTCGTGCCTTCCATCGCTGCAACCGTCGAGTGGCCTCCTGCACTTGTTGTTCTTCAGGTTGGGAATTGAGAGTTCCTGTTTGACCATCCAGCAGCACTTGCCGGCCTGTTGGAATCCTGTCAAGCTTATCGCCCAAGCCAAATACCACTGGAATAGACAGGCTGGCTGCGAGTATACCGGCATGACTGGCGGAGTTTCCTCCGGCGACAGCGATACCCATGACATGCGATGTATCCAGAGTCAGGATATCGGACGGGCGCAGTTCGTCGTACGCCAAAATGGTAGGGACTTGCGGCTTGCTTGGGATGGTTTACCTTGCAGATAACTCAGAACGCGCAGACCGACATCCATCAAGTCATCAACTCTGCCTTGTAACAGCGGATCTTGCAAGGTGCGATAAATAGCAGCCGCCTCATTGACACTGTCAACCCAGGCTGCCTCCGCGTTGAGACTTTCATTCTTCAGGCGTCGGCAGGTTCTTTCAATCAGCTCAGGGTCATTGAGCAGCAAGAGATGGGCATCAAAGATTTTTCGATCGGATTCTGTCAGCAATGTTTCCGTATTTTCCACAGCTTGCACTATGTCAGCCTGGCTACATTCAATGGCCATTATCAGCCGGTCATACTCTTTCTCAGTATCAGCGAAAGTTGTTCGTACAATAGATAACAATTCGCGTTCTACGTGCTGCAGGTCTCCCACCGCCAATCCATGACTGATGGCAGCACCGTGCATCAATTTATCGAACGACATGTCTGTAGGCTTAAACGTAGCTCTCCCACGTTCCTCTTCAGTCTCTATGGCGCCCGCTTCATCAAAATTCCTGTCAGTTAACCGTTGAATGTCATTGAATAGTGCTTCGGCAATAGTTGATGGAGCTGTAACTTCGATTACATCGTGTGCAGCAACATCAGATGTCAGGACAGCGTTGATACTTTTTGCATTGCGATAGGGCTTCTCTTTGCTGACGTTGCGGATGTGTATGTCGCCCTCATACTGCCCGACCGTATGAACCAGCAAAGCGGCCGGTCTGGCATGTAGTCCCAACTCATTGCGAATCTTGAATTTCCTTCGTTCACCCTCTGGCAGACTCTTGCTATCCAGCTGCATTTTTTCTACTCGCTGAAGCCCTGCTTCGACGGTGCTACTGGCACCGTTACTGGCTTGGGGCTGCGGTATGGCTGTGAGCGCCTCATGAACGACCTCTTCCATTGTCGTGCCAAGCGCTACCTGCACACTGGCAGCCAACACACCTTCGACCAGTGGTGCATGACACAGCCTGACATTCGGCTGTTGTTCCTCATTCAGCAGATCAATAGCCGTCTCTGCGTTTAATTGCGTTGAGCCGATATCGGTAAACACTAACACCCCGTCTGATGAATAAACCTCGTTGATGGCAGCGAGTATCCGCAGTGCATCTGAACCCAATGCAGAATCGTCAACATCAAGTCCACCAGCCGCAGCTATTGGCACTTCTACTTTATTCATTGCCAATGCCATCTCTTTCAGTCCCTGCGCTACGTCGGCACTGTGCGACACAATGACGAGACCAATCATGTGCCAGCGTCAGGCTGGCTGGCGTCTGCCAGCGCTTGAACGAGAAGGTAACTAGAGGTTGCACCAGGATCCTGATGACCAATACTTCGTTCACCAAGATAGCTGGCCCGTCCTTTTCTGGCTATCATCGGAATCGTGGAGATCATCCCTTGCTCAGCCGCTTTCGCAGCCAGCTCCATAGCATGCGGCATGGTTTCGCCAGTCTCGATAGCGACACGGTAAGCCTTACTTGCAGGAATCAGCGCATCGAGTATCGTTTTATCTCCTGCCTCGGCCCGTCCACGTTTCCTTACACCAGCAACAAAATTTTTGAGTAATTGTGCAACATCATCTGCACTGGCATGCTGGACACCCGTCAACGGCTTGCTGGCCTGAAGCAGCATCGTGCCATACAGCGGGCCAGCCGCCCCTCCGACATGGGAGATCAGTGACATGGCAGCAGCTTTGAGAATAGCGCCGATATCATTGCCAGACTGTACACTGCCCATCACCGCTTGCAAACCACGATGCATATTGTTGCCGTGATCGGCATCGCCTATTTCCGAGTCCAGGCGAGTCAGATACTCTTGATTAGCAGCCATGGCAGTTGCAGATAGCGCAAACCACTTTCGGAACCGCACGGCACTCAGGGCATCTATCGATTTCACGCTCTGCTTGTCACTGACCTGCGGATTCCGATCATTGTCGCTTGCGGAATTTATCTCTACCATTACATGCCCCAGCGTAGTGCTGGCGTGTGAACCGGCCTGTCATACAAACGCAATATCTCTTCATCAGCCTTTACCAAGGTAATAGACACTCCGGCCATATCAAGCGATGTAATGTAGTGACCTACCAATTTGCGAACTATATCAATACCGTTAGCCTTGCAGATCTCAGCCATTTTCGCGTAGACAGTATAAAGCTCTGACACGGGTGTGCCTCCCATAGAATTAACAATGGCTATTACACTGTCGCCACTCTTGAACGTCGTATCAACTACCTCTACATCAACCCAGTCAGAAGCTTCGTCGTCCCATTCCGAAAGTAGACGCGAATATGCCTCATCATTAAGTATATGTTGAGTAAGAGTGTCTGTAATCTTGTCTGCACTCTGGATGGCCGTGCGCTCAACACCGGGTTCTCCATGAATACCAATGCCAATCTCCATCTCAGTATCTCCAATATCGAACGAGGGTTTGCCATTTTGGGGTGTGACGCAGGACGTCAGCGCCATACCCATGCTTTTACCGTTCAGGTTGATTTTCTTGCACAGCATAGCCATCTGATCAATATCATAGCCCTCGATCGATGCAGCCCCACAGACCTTTTCAGCGATTATGGTTGTCCCGATACCGCGTCGTCCGGCCGTGTAAAGAGAATCCTTGAGGGCAACATCGTCATCTATGATGATGTTACGCACAGTAATCCCGTCATCACGCAGCAAATCGGCCGCCATCTGAAAATTCATGACATCACCAGTATAGTTCTTGACGATTTGCAATACCCCTTTACTACTGGCCACAGCCTTGCTGGCTGCGTATATCTGATCAGGTGTCGGTGATGTAAAAACCTGGCCAGGGCACGCTGCATCAAGCATGCCCTTGCCTACATAGCCACCGTGCAGCGGTTCATGACCGGAGCCACCACCAGATACTACCGCCACTCGTGCATCGTCCGGCGCAACACGTGACTTTATGTAGTTAGGCTCAAGCATTATTTCCAATAGATCTGTATGAGCGGCCCCGAAACCCTTAAGCTGTTCGACGATGACATCTTCGGCGTTGTTAATTAGTTTCTTCATTTAGATTACCCCCCTTCCTTCACAGTGTCAGCATCGCTGATAAAGACCTTTTTATACAAACCTTGATAAAACGCGCCAGCAATCAATCCCCCGATTATCGGTGCCAGCGAAGGTATCCACCAACCGCCCTTTGGCCCGGGAAATGCCATGGCATCCCAACCCATAAGCCATGAAACTATCCGTGGACCCAGATCGCGTGCAGTATTCATGGCGGTCATAGAAATGGGTGCTTCATAGGCCACCAGCGCAGCGACCAGTAAACCAATGAAAAGTGGCGCAAGATTGGCGGCAGGCTCAGATGTGTTCTCTTTGTCTGTCAACATAAAAACACCAAACACTAGAACTGACGTTGCAAAGGCCTCTGAAAGAAACCACTTGGTCTTCGACACTTGCATCATGGCTTCAGTGGTGGTGCCGATGATCGCAGGATTAGGAGCATACGTACCAAACCCCATGGCACTCAGTTGGCTGCCAGGTTCACCACGAATCAGCGAGTTGCTAACTTCAAAGGCCGCCGCGATATTTGCATAGAAATAATAGAACACTGCAGCTGCCAGCATAGCACCAACCATCTGCGCTGCCAGATATCCCGGTACCTTGCGCCATGAAAAGTCAGTGAACAAGGCCATGGCCAGTGTGACCGCTGGATTGATATGTCCACCCGATACCTTCGCTGAAGCATAGACTCCAAACGTGACACCGAATGCAAACATGATAGACACTGGCCAGAGACTCAGTGCGCCTGTCCACACCGAGACGCCGACAGCTCCAACTCCAAACAGCACGAGTATAAAGGTACCAACGCATTCAGCACCCATTTCCTTGATATGTGTTGATGACATGATTCGCTCCTTTACAGCTTATACCGGTGCGAGTCGTAGCGCTATCCACTCGCCTATTCCAAGTAGAGCGTTTATTCTGGTGAATATTGCAAGCCCCTGTATTGCGCCAAATCTATTTTCATATGACAGATTATGGATAGTTTTTATGCGTTCAACAGAGTAAAGCTGATCTGGATCAAACCCCGGTAAATGATCAGGGATAGACTAACCGCTATACCTATGTCTGCCTATACTACAAAAAACAACTGATAGTTACGCAACTACAGGAGTATCCATGACACCGCATTACAACGACTCGCTGATTTCAGTCATTGTCATGTCATTAATTTTTTATAGTATGACAGGCTGCTCAAGCAATGATGATGACACGCACGCACCCGTGGACGACCCCATTGGTCAAGTTCCAACCGAACCGGTTCAGCTGACCGGAGTAGTCTATACCGAATTTGAAACAGAACTGTTCTGGCAACCCGCTATCGATACAGACGGTGTGGTAATGGGCTATGATATTTCGCGCAACGGTCAGTTGCTCGCCATTAGCCTTGATGCTAAAAGTTATTACGACAACTCGGTTGCGCCCGGCAGTAACTATACCTATTCGGTAGTTGCCGTCGACAATGATGGTAATCGGGGCAAGCCATCCAGAATCGACCTTACTACTCCTGCTCATTCGTCTGCTGTCAATCTTGAAAACTATAATGACATTTTGAATTATGTGTTTTCCTTGTATACAGGCGACGTATACAACCAACTGATCCGCACCGGCTATGATTTCTTCCACGCTAATGAGGCGATAGAAGTGACCTTCCCCGATCCTATGAACGGTTCCTTGTCAGATCGACTCTACGAGTGTGAAAACGGTGGTGAGGTTACAGTGCATAGTGTAATAACAGCCTCAGGTGCTGATCAGGACTTTACTATGCAGTACAAAGACTGTGAATGGAATGCATTGCACTACGATGGGTATTTGTATTACAACCTTAATCCCTATTCCCAGAACAACTGGACCTATGAAAAATTTACTATCAAGCAAGCAAATGGCAAGAGCATCGTTATAGACGGTGCAGCCCGACGTAGTTACATGGCGGGTAAGGTTTTCACATTTAACTTATGGTCTACCGATATCGAACAGTATGAATCTGGTGCTTTTGAGGGTGCAACAGTCTTGAGCAACGTCAAGACCGAGTTTGCCTACGGTGACGAATTCGGTACTGACCGCGCATGGCTGAAAGGCAGTTTGCGTGTGCGCTCCCCACAAACAGGCAACAAACCACTCAATGTGTTCATACAAGAAGATTTTGTAAACGATGACGGACTGGAACGCGAGTTCCCCAGCGGCATATTGAAAATCGAAGCAGAAGATGGCAGTGTATTAACGCTGGATGCCGACAATGGAGACAGCGCAACAGTAAGTATCACCTTAAATACTGATGGCGAGGTGCATACCTTTTTTGAATCCTGGGATAACTGGCACGATGCGTTGACATTCCAGACGGCTCTATGAATAAACAAGTGCTTGAACTGGATGAGCCCACCGCCGCGCTAATTGTCAATAAAATCACGACGAGTGCTGTAGCTTATCGAGGAAGTGCAGGGTCGCGGACTGCCACTCGTACTCATGTGATACAAAATGCTACATGTGTTCTAAATTGCTGATCGCATGCACATGCGTTATGTCAAATTGCTGTGCGTGGTTAATTCCAAGGATTACACGATGTCAGATGCAGAAGGTATTGATGACCAGCGTTGTAGAATCACCTACTACAAACTAAGGATAGTATTTGACAGCATTTTTTTCTCGATTGATGAACATCAATTTTGCTCTCGCGTCAATGCATATAATTTACAACATACAGCACTTAACTCTGCAATAAGATTATTGCTACGTATACCTTTAATAAACATTGAGCATCTTTGTGAGCGATTTTTTTGTTTGGTTGAATGATCAGTTTCTGAGGATGCAGTGGCTATCTGATCTTGTCACCGTAATAGTACGTGATGGGTTTGGATTAGACACTAATAATCAAATCGGCGGTAGCATTCATTTTTTTATCTACGACGTAGCCAAAATATTTATTCTGCTTTCAGTGCTGATATTTAGTATCTCGTATGTACAGAGTTATTTTCCTCCCGAACGAACTCGCCGGATCCTGGGTCAGCGTCAGGGGTTTACAGCCAATGCTATTGCAGCACTTTTGGGAACAATTACACCGTTTTGCTCCTGTTCCTCAATTCCGCTATTCATTGGCTTCACAAGTGCCGGACTGCCTTTGGCGGTAACGTTCTCATTCCTGATCTCCTCACCCCTGGTTGATCTGGCATCGGTGATTTTACTCGCCAGTATCTTTAGCTGGAGTATTGCTCTTGCGTATGTCGTTATTGGGCTTGCCCTGGCTGTATTAGGTGGAACACTGATCGGTAACTTGAAAATGGACAATCAAGTCGAGACGTTCGTCTTTCAAAGCCCACTTAGTGACTATGACGATGACGGTATTATCAGCCGCCGTGAACGTCTTGCTTATGCTCGCGATCAACTTATCGAGATTGTGCATCGCATCTGGATTTACATATTGATCGGAGTGGGCATTGGATCCGCGATTCATAACTGGATTCCTGAGAATATTATTGCCGCCTGGTTAGGCCAGGACAAATGGTGGTCAGTACTGGTGGCAACACTTGCAGGTATTCCAATGTACGCGGATATTTTTGGTACGTTACCAATTGCCGAGGCACTGGTGGCTAAAAACGTGGGCCTCGGCACGGCGTTAGCGTTTATGATGGCGGTCACTGCACTATCGTTGCCGGCGATGATCATGCTCAAGAGAGTCGTTAAAATACCGTTACTGCTTGTCTTTATCGGAATTGTTACAACAGGCATAATTCTGATAGGTTTTATTTTTAACAGCACGGCTCATTGGTTTAGCTGAATTTACAGATCTAAACATCTTATTGAATAGGAGATGAATATGAATATCAAGATCCTGGGATCGGGTTGCAGGAAATGTCAGGCTTTGACACACAATGTTGAAACGGCAGCAAACGATGCAGGGATAGATGTCTGCATTGAGAAATTAACTGACATAACTGACATAGCACGCTACGGTGTGATGTCTACACCGGGGCTAGTCGTTAACGATAAAGTAGTGTCAACAGGAAAAGTACTGAGTGTAACGCAAATTACCGAACATCTTCGATCCTTCTCGCCGGAACCAGATGTGAATTATTCAGGCTAAGATGTCAAAAGCAATAATGCTATTGGTTATTTTTACTACGTAACGCCGTGTTGGTATACATGGCGTTATGTATCAAGCTGACTTAACTTCACTACCGTCAGGCCGCTTCAACCGCGATTCGCTTCACGCTATTCTTGACCTCAGCCGGTTTAGGCACAGTCACGGTCAGCACGCCATCTCTTATTTTTGCCTTGACCGCGTCGACATCAACTTCAAATTCAAGCGGAATGACACGTCGATAATGCCCGCTAGAGCGTTCAATAAGATGGTAATTCTTCTTTTTTTCTTCTTTTTCGTCTTTTCTTTTCGCCTCTATAATCAAAGAATATTGCTGCGTAGTTACCTCGATGTCTTTGGATTCGAATCCGGGTAATTCGGCTTCGACCTCGACAACGTCGTCGGTTTCCGAAACGTTCACTTTAGGTACCAGCAAACCGTTACCCTCTACCAAAGTGTCGGTCGACTCGTTTGGCCAGCGTTTACGATATTGCCCAAATACACGATCGATCTCATTCTGCAGGTTATGAAATACATCGTCTGCGTGGTTATCAGTGCCAAAAAGGCTAGGTAGGTAGTTTTTCATTGCCATGGTTCGTGTCCTCAGTCTAAAAATTCTAGAAAAAAAAAATTTTGACGAGCTGGCCTGGACCAGCGAGTAAACTATGAATGGCTGGCGATTCGAACTCCATGATCTAAATCAACTGAACATCGCACAAGGTGGGTCTTCAGGGCTTTTGAAAAACAACGCCTGTAGGGGGCTATAAATTTTTTAAAAAACAGACAATTGCTTTCCATTGTTCATGTTTGACGTCAGCTCGGTTGTTTATCCTGCTCCCGAATGATACCGGTAAACGTTTACCAAACAGTAATTATCAGTTTCTGGCATTATGAATGCGCCAGCTTACCGGCGTATCGCCACGATACCCCATCACTGTTATTAAGCACTTGAAAAATAAACTATTCGCTGTTTACCCTAGTGTTGCATAAAATTTCGAGTCCAGAAGCTTATAGAGCTGTATATAAGGGGCTGCACGGAGTTTTTAC
>ENA-ORXR01000602-ORXR01000602.1-marine-metagenome-genome-assembly--contig:-NODE-602-length-46841-cov-137.515739_pt1 | contig 46841 bp, 36 predicted proteins | sample MGYA00237866_ERZ511479 | MGnify/ENA metagenome assembly ERZ511479
GGATAGGCGGACATGCACTCGTTGGGCGACATGAGGGTCTTCCTTTCCGGCTTAGACGACGGGTACAGCGGAAAGGACATAAGTGGAACTGAGGAAATCGCACGGCTCGAAAAGCGGCTCGGCTACCGGGGCGTCTCAATGCGGATCGCTGACAAAAATGCGGAAGCTACCTACTGGCCGGGGCGGACCTCGGTCTATGATCCGGGAAACCTGACCATGTTGTTGCGGCCGATCATCTCGTCTTCCGATCGTTCGGTGGCGCGGAGGTCGATGTCCGTGGCTGGGTAGAGTAATCTACCGCCTAGGCCAAAGACCGGTGGACCGCCACGTTCTCAGATCATGCGTTGCTGTATTTTGAGGTTCAGAAAGTTTGATCCCGCAGGAATGGGATTTATGGGTCCAACCCATTAGCATTATTTGGTTCGGTGTCCTGCCGTTTGACCTCGTCCAGCGTCCGGCCGTTGGCGTCGGTCCATTCGACCCAGCCGTTAGCAGTGCGGCCCATGACCGCCATAGCTGCGGAGCTGGGTGAGGGGAAGGCGTGGTCCTTTTGGAAGACATAAATGCCGTTTTCTTCCACCATAACACCCGAGTCTAAGAGCCGTCGGCGCATCTTGCTTCCAGACTCGCCGATTGAGGCGACCTCCTCAATACGCGCCTTTGCGCCTTTCAGGACAACAAAGCCTTCGGGAGTATAGAGGCCCTTTGCTTCCGCGCCCGAACGTGAACAGAAGAAGGTGTCATCGTCCTCACCTGCCGTTTCGGCAAAAGAGGAAAACAGCGGATAGCCGATGCTGCCGACGAGGGTCTTGGCTGTCTCGAAGATCTCGTAGCAGTCGGCTTCAAGTGGCGGCGGGGTGAAGGGTTTCGACCCTGCGGTACCGTTCTCCGTTCTGAATCGGCCTGCCCCCGCTACTTGGCCCAAACTGAACCATTCCAAAAACAAGGCGTGGGTCTGCGTGAGGCTGTTCGTCTTGGATACCAACACCAACGCCCGCTCCCAAAACTCCTTCTTCTTGTCGTGATCCTTGAACCTTGTCCTCAAATCTCCCGTTTGTCCGATATAGACCGAAGGCTCGCCGGCTCCGTTCTCGCCGACAAGAAAATAGACCGCAACTTGCTGAGCCTCGGGCATCTGGAAAAACTCTCCAAGCAAACTGCGTGGAACATCGATCACTTGCACGATCCGTGTCGTCAGTTCCGCCACGCGGATGCCTTGAGGTTCACCAGCAGGGAGGAAGATTTGTATGGTTTGAGGACGCTTCATCAAACCTGGTTACTCCCCGCGCTCGAATCGCAGCTAAATAAAACTGATATGCTAACACAAACCGCGATTTTAAACCTCATAAGCCAGGCTACCACAACTCACGCCCTCGGCCTAGGAGGGGATTCCCCGAAAAAAAAAAGGGGGCGGGAATCCATATGCAACCCGTCCTTCGAGCGTTATTCTCGTTTACTCTGCCGATAGGCGTTGTAGCCACGCAAGCCCACCTCGTTGCAACCCGGGCAGCCTTCCCCCATCCGGTATTCTCTGAACCGCCACCCCCAGGAGAGTTGCGATAGTAGCCATTTACGCTCGTTTGCTCGTAGCTCGTTTGAGGAGGTCTGTGTTGCCCATACGGAATGTGAGCCGCTCCGGCCGCAAGCCTAGAAGGAGAGCGACTTTAGCTTGGCCAAGGCCTGTCGCGCGGACCGCACCTCGGAAGCGCTATGTTTCTGATCGCGGGCAAGCTGTTTAATGAGGGCGCAGATTTCGCTGACCTTGGCCGCTCCTTCGCGGAACAGGGACTTGGCGGCGGCACAGGCGTCCTGGATTTCTTTGAAGAGGTTGGTGTGCGCAGGTTTCGAGCGGAACGTTTTCTGGAGCATCGGTTGGACCTTTCGGGATTGGGGGGCCTCGGGCTGTTGTACGGGCTCGAGTCTTGGTTCGGTTTTGGTGCTGGGTTTGATGGCGTGGCGCCGTGAGGCCAGTATGCCGAAGCGGTATGATCACCACCCGCTCGCCCGCCACTTGGCTACGCAAGTCCAGTGGTTCTTGGGGATCGGCGATTCGTATGGTGCTGAACCCTGTTCGTAAGGCATCGGGTGGTCCTTCTTGAGGATGAGGATGTCGTCCGCGTAGCGTACGGCACAGTGGCCGCGCTTTGTCAGTTCGCGGTCTAGGAAGGATGTCTAGGACAAAGGCAGGGGCGAATCGCTACCGAGAGCCATCCTCATTGCTGGCTACCAGCCGCCGCCCATGGCTCGGTGGAGCCGAACCCATGCCTCTGCCAAGCGGGTCCGAATATCGACCTCGAGTCGTTCTGCTTTGAAGAGCTTTTCCTGTTCAGCCAGCCACTCGAATTGGTCGACCGTTCCGGTCCGGTGTTTCTTTTCGAGACGATCCGTGGAACTCGCAAGCGCGGAAACGGTGGATCGGGCAGCGAGGAGTTCCCGGCCGCGAGTGGTTAGTTCGGCCAAGCCGAACGCCACTTCGCGTGTCGCTTCCCGGACTGCCCGTTCATAGGCGATTCTGGCTTGCCGGACGCGGGATTCCTCGGCCGCGAGTTCGGCCTGTCGTTGTCCTCCCTTCATCAAGGACCATGACGCCTGCGGCCGCAGCATCCAGATGGTCTCGTCATTCCCGAACAAGTCCACCGCTTCTCCGGCGGAAGAGACGGGTCCTCCCGCGATGAAAAAGCGGGGCAGGAAGGCGGCCTCCGCAGCCTGGGTCGCCGAAACGGCGGCTTTAATTTGGCGTTCGAGTTTTCTGAGGTCGGGACGCCGGGCTAGGAACCTTGCCGCAGGACCGTTGGCCGGGATGGGGAGGACTGAGGGAAGTCTATCCGGAGCTATGGGGAGAGCGGCCCCGACGGGGGATCCCGTTAGCAGAGCCAGTCGCTTGCGGCCCGTGGCAAGGGCGAGTTCGAGAATGGGTCCTTGGCGGGACAATTCTGCCAGACGCGCCTTGGCCCGGTCCAGTTCAACTGGTGTGCCTATTCCCGCATCGAGCATGGCTTCCGCGTCGTCCTTCTGAGCCCCGAGAACGGCCAACTGTTTCCTCCAGATCCGCGTTTGTTCTGCTGTTCCGGCCAATTCCAACCACGTGGCAACCACCTCGGCGGCGACGGCGAGACGCAGGTCGGACTCCGATTCGTCCGCAACCACAACCATTGCCTGGGCGCGATCTGCTTCCGCCTGAAGGCCTCCGAAGAGGTCCATTTCCCAAGAGACTTCCGCCAACGCCTCCCATGCTTGGGCCCCTAGGTCTGTTGCGGCCAGACTGGGTGGGAGATCCCCGTCCAACTCGAGGTAGCTCACATGCACATCGAGGTGTGGACGGCGTCCGCTGCGAATGCTCTTTGCAAGAGCCCGCGCTTCAAGGATGCGCTCCCCCGCAAGGCGTAGGTCGTCATTGTGGCCAAGCGCTTGCACCACAAAGGCGTCAAGTTCTGGATCCCCAAGCTGTGACCACCACGGTGGGGTGTCAGCAGGCGCCGTGGCTTCCGGGCGAATGGACGTGATGGCAGCTCGAGGAAGTGGGGCGGTTCGCATCGCAGATTTCTGGGTCACGCAGCCACCTGCGAGCAGAACGGTCGCCACGCCGGTGACGAGCGCTTTCACTGTCTGCGCTCCCGTACACGAGCTCCCTCGCCAACCCGATCTCCAGGATGAAGGACGACTCGGTCTCCTACGGTCAGTCCTTCCCGAACCTCCGCGATGTCACCATTGTGGTGCCCGATCACAACCGGCACACGGTAGCATTTGCCAGCCACCACGTTGTATGCGGCCCATCCTCCGTCTATGCGGAAGAGGGCGCCCGCCGGAACACGCAGAACCTTTTCCGAAGCCCAGACCACGATATCTGATTCGAGACGGAAACCGTCTCCAAATCCTGACAAGTCTGTGCCTTCCTCAAAATCGGCCACGATGCGAACACGCTGTTCGTCTACACCGAGGGCGGAGATTTTTGTGAAGGCGGATGGGTCCACGCGGCGCACCGTCGCACTGAGTGCCTTCCCGCCCCATTCGCGGACTCGAACGGCCTGTCCCGGCCTGATCCGTATCGCGTCCGTCGAGAGCACTTCGATCACGATTTCCAAGTCGGAGAGGTCTCCCAACTCCATGAGGGGCTCCCCGGGTTGGACGGTCCGTGTGTTCTCGTCGAACACGCGCAGAACAACCCCATCGATCGGGGAGAGCACTTCGAACGACTCGCTGTGTTCACCACGCGCGTGTTTGAGGACTGCCTCGGCTTGAGCCTGTTGATACCGTGCCATTTTATAGGCTTGTTCGGCGGCACGGCGATCCTGTTCTGCGCAGGCGACCGCTGCTTGCGCGGTGTCGAACTCCTCTTCGCTTACCGTACGCGTCGCGCGCAATGTACGTCGGCGTTCAAGAGCCCGCCTTAGTCGTTCTTCCTCCAAGGCGCAGGATTTTGCCTGCGTGGCGGCGCGTTCACTGGCAGCGATCGCCGCTCCAAGTTCGGCCTCCGCCCGGGCATGAGCGCGTGCGTCCAATAGCGATGGCGGTACAGGATCAAGTTGGATCAGGGCTTCGCCCATGCAGACTCCATCCCCTGGGTCGAGGGTGGTTCTTGGCACGCGGGCCGCTAGTGGGGCGGAGATGCGATAGCGTTCCCGGACCCGCGTCTGGGCTTCCTCCTCAATCGTCTCCCACATGGGGCCGGCATCCACCGTGGCGATATCGACCGCGACACGTGCCGGTCGGAAGGCCAGCAGGAGAAGGAGAATCAAAACAAGGAGGGGGAGCAACCACATGGTATGGCCGGTCCATGTTGTTCGGGAGAGTCTTGCTGTCGTATTCATTCTTTCACCTTGAGTGCGGAAATAAGGTCGATTTGATGGATGTGGCGAAGGAGAAGGAGGCCGGACGCAACCGCTGCCCCCAGCACCACAATGGCGGCGTAGGCCCAGGTTGAAGGTTGGATGACGAGCGGAATGCGGTAGAGGTCGGTGTCCATGGTGGCGAGAAGCATCCAGGCCATCCCCCAACCTAGGAACATGCCAAGCGGCAGTGCAAACAGGGTGAGCAAGGCGAACTCGCCGAGCATCGTGATCGCGACCTCGCGCCGGGTGAACCCGAGAACACGTAGGGTCGCGAGATCTCGCCCTCGTTCGGAGAGGGCGATCCGGGCACTGCTGTAGACGACTCCAATGGCGATGATAGAGGCCATGACGAGGTTGAAGAGGCGCATCCGCAACAGGTTTTCGGCGATTGTATCCAGAAAGCCTGAGATGATGGCTTTCTTGCGGGTGACCATGGTGACCTGGGGGCGATCGCCGAGGGTTGTGAAGGTGTCCTCGGAATGGTCGCCATCCACTTGGAGAAAGGCTCCGTTGAGAACAGGTCCCTCTCGCAACAAGCGGTTCAAGGCGGTGATTCGAATGTAGGCCGCTGCACTCGTGAAGTCATCGACGACACCCGAGACTTGGAGTTCGCGGATGGGACGCGTTCCTTCAAGCACTTCGACTCGAACGGTGCCCCCGACGCGAATGTCTAGCTTTTCCGCAAGGACCCGGGAGATGATACAGCCGTCCCCGGCAAGCGACAGCTGCCTTTCGTCGGCGTCCAGCAGGCGAACCAGTTGGCCGTCTTCCTCCAAGCCAATCAGGGCGACCTGTTTGCGCACGGGTCCAACCCGAAGACGCACCGGAACCTGTCGGAACGGCTCGGCCCGCAGGATGCCTGGCATCGATTCGAGTTCGCGCAAAAGCCGTCGGGATTGAGGTTCGACAAGGGCGATTCGGGCGTCGTCTCTCTCCGCGAGTCCAAACTGGTGGTCGACAATAAAGTCCAAGGCGTCCTTGCCGAAATTTCCAAGGATGATGATCGAGAAGGCGAAGGCGATGCCGAGGGAGGTCAGTGCGGCCCGGAACGGCCGCCGCTCGATTTCGCGTAAGATCATTCGTATGGCAACGGGAAGCCGGTGGGCAAAGCCGAGACGTTTCAGCAGCAGGGGACGGTATTTAGCGGGGGGCGCCGGTCGCATCGCTTCGGCCGGGGGAAGGCGAAGAGCTTGACGGAGTCCGCCTAGAACCCCGAGCATGGCCGCGAAGAGGGCGACCGAAACGGCGATGACATACGGAGCGATCCCGGGTTCGAAGACGGGGACGGGAAATCGGTAAAAGGTCTGATACATCGTGGACAGGCCCTCGGCCATCCATGTACCCGCGAGGCAACCCGCGAACGAGCCCGCCAAGGCGATGACGAGCGCCATGCCAGCATAGTGGCCGCCGATCTCTAGGTTGGTGTACCCAAAGGCCTTCAGGGTCGCCAGTTGTTCCCGTTGCAAAGCCAGCAGGCGGCGCATCGAAATCGCAAGCAGGAACGCGGCTACGCCCAAGAACATCATGGGGGAAAAGATCGCCATGGTGCGCATTCCTTGGATCTCGTCGTCGATGAAGGTCGCGGACGGCTGAAGATCCCGACCGTAGGCGCCCGTACCGCCATATGGGGCTAGCAGATTGTCCAAGCGGCGTAGCACTTCCTCCTCCTGAGCGCCTTGCGCCAACTCAAGATTCAGATCGTTGAAGGCCCCCTTGAGGCCGGTGGCCGCCGCGAGCGGTTCTTCCGCCATCCAGAAGACTCCGAAGAGCCGCTCGTCGGGAAAGAGGCTACCGGGGGAGACTTGGATCAGATGTTCTGGGGAGGTGCCAACACCCACAAGTCGGAGGTTGAGCCGCCGTCCTTTGAGGGTCGCATTGAGGGTGTCGCCAAGGGCGAGTTTGTGGGCCTCAACAAACGGACTGGAGGCGATGATTTCACCTCCTCGCAATGGGTCTGGCCAGCGTCCCTGAAGCAGTTGCAACTGATTCAGGCCCTCGTCCGCGCGTGCGGGCAGGGACAGGACATGGCCGCTTGCCAAGCCATCCAGACCGGGCATCTCAAGGGTCATCGAACCGGAAACCCGCGCCGTCACATCTGCGACCCCAGGTAGTTCGGCAGCCCGGGCGGCGACGGAATCCGGTGCTCGGGTGAGGTGGACAAAGATATCCGCCAAGCGACGCTCGGTGTAGTAGTCGGAACGAGCAATGGTCAGGCAGCGCAAGGTCACGAGGGACATGACAAGGACCGTCACCCCCGCCCCGATCACCGCAGCAATGGCGAGGTTCTGGCCCTTGCGCTTCCGCAGGTCGCGCCAAAGCTTCCGGTTGAGTGTTCGCTTCCTCATGACAGGGTTACCATTCCAAATCCGCTGCGCGCCGACGGACCGGGTTCGTGCGGATGCTGGCGATGCAGCCGTCCGCCAAGGTCACCACGCGGTGCGCCATATCGGCGATGACTGCATTGTGGGTGATGATGGCGGTGGTTGTGCCGAACCGTCGGTTGACCTCCTCAATGGCCTCGAGGACGAGAATCCCGGTCGCGACATCAAGGGCACCTGTTGGTTCGTCGCAAAACAGGACGGATGGACGTTTTGCGATGGCACGGGCGATGGCCACCCGTTGTTGCTCCCCGCCTGAGAGTTGGGAGGGAAAATGGTCGAGCCGGTGGTCCATTCGGACGAGGGCGAGGGCCTCCGCCGGATCCATAGATTCCGGCACGACGTCCGTCACCAAGGCGACATTTTCGAGCGCGGTGAGGCTAGGGATCAGGTTGTAGAACTGGAATACGAAGCCCACGTGGTTGCGCCGGAAGAGCGTGCGTTCCGCGTCCGGACAGGCGGTGAGGTCTTGGCCGTCGTAGACCACCGTTCCCTCGCTCGGGTGGTCGAGTCCTCCCAAAATGTTGAGCAGAGTGGACTTCCCGCTTCCTGAATGACCGAGGAAGACCACGAACTCGCCGCGCTCCAAGCGCAGGTCGACCCCGCGCAGCGCTTGGACCTCGACCTCTCCTTGGGGGTAGACCTTGGTTAGACCGGTGACCACGAACAGGGCATCTTGGGACGGATGTTCCTCCCGGTGTTCTGGGTATGTCGCTGGTGGGGTGAAAGAGGCGTTTTTCATTCAGTCCTTCGGAGACGTCTTTATTGACCCGGGATTCGTGACGATGCTCCAAGCGGTTGGATCATCGGTCGTTGCGGCTTCTCGCATGGCAGTGAGGCGGTTGAAGATGATCCCGCAGAAGGTCTGCATGACCTGCATCGCGAAGGCGGAGTTGTCCGCGCATTCGCGCAGGATCGCGGGCGCGTCGAAGGCAATAAGCTCGCAGTCGCGTCCGGCTACCGCGTCGAGTGACCAGACGGGTTCGGGCAGGAGCCAGGAAAAACCGACCAAGTCGCCGGAGCCCACTTCTTGGAGTTTGACATGAGACTGTTGGCCGATGGGGCTGAGGAGGTTTACGGTGCCTGAGCGCAGCAGATAGAAACGATCGGCGAACTCGCCTTTGCGTATCAGGGTATCGCCCTCACTGCATTCGATCCGTGTAGCATGTCGGAACAGGTTCTCGCAGTACCGCGGGTCCATACCGGGAAAATGCTGCATGAGGGCGAATTGCTCTTTGGCGGTGAAGGCCACCGGAGGGCGGGCTGCTGCATTCGCAACTTCGACGGGAACGAGAATAACCGGCCATTCGGCATTTTTGACCAATTTTCGGCTGACCGAACCCAGAACCAGATCGTGCATCGGTCCGTGCCGATGGGCACCGAGCACGAGGGCCGCGGTGTTGTTGACGGTGCCACGACGTCGAAGAACTGCGTGCGGCTTGTCGAACTCAATATGAATTTCAATGCCGTCGGGGGCTCCAGACGGGAAGGCCTTCTCCACTTGTTTCTGTACCTCTTTGCGGAGGAAGGAGCGTCGCTCTTCCTTTGTATCGCGAAGCAGAGTCCACTCTCGGTACACATCGGTGAAGTCGGGAACTTCTCCGTGGACGAGCAGCAATTTCGACGCTCCGAAGACTGCTTGGATTGTTGCGGCATTGCGGATGCAGTTCGCGGCTCCATCGGACCAAATGTCGATGCCGACAATCACCGTGTCGCCGCGATACGGAGGGAGTGGTTTTGCGGGGATGACATGCACCGGGCAGCGGGCCACTTGGTATATCGAGGCTGCGACCGAGCCAAACACGAAGTCATATAGTGGTCCCTTGCGATGTGTGCCCAGCACGATGAGATCGACCTCTTCGCCCTTGATCCATTCGCCGAAGAAGTCTACCGCGAAGCCAACCCTGAGTTTTGTTTGCACGACGATGTTGGGGAGGGCCTCGCGAAGTGTTTTGGCGTGGCCTTTCAAGTCCTCACGCTCCTTTGCGAGTTCGGGCCCTGTTTCCTCGATGTTCTCCCAGTGCTCATCTTCCGCGAGTGGCGGTTCGGCCACATGGATGATCGTAACCAAGGCTTCGCTGGGGCGAAGGCGGGTACGAATGTAGTCTATCTGACGTTCGGTATTTTCGGAAAGGTCGACGGGAAGAATGATGTGCTTGGGTGTCATGATTGCCTCTATGTTTTCGGTTGGATGTGCAGTTACGCCGGGGGAAATCCTGCGGATTTACTAGTATGCGGTAGGAAGAATGACGTTGTCTTCGATGGGCTTCGTGCTCGGCTGGTCCACCATCTCCACGGGTTGAATATCCGCTACGAGAACGGGAACGGAGGCGTGCTTCAAGAGCGTGCGGCTGACTGAGCCGATGATCAGGTCGTGCACGACTCCTTTGCGGTGGGCTCCGACCACAACGAGAGCCGGATTGATGTCCTCGATTTCGTTCCTCAGTGTGGCCACCGGCGGGCCAATGCGAACGACGGCTTCACAGGGAATCGCCGTCATCGCCGTCGCCGCCCTGCACCGTTTCTCGAGGGTTCTCTCTAAGATGCGGAGGCGTTTCTCCGCCCATGCGTCGAGATCGGAATAGCCGGTGATGTGGAACGCCTTTGAGCCCGGTTCAGCGTACAGAGCCACAACCTCGCGACCGAGTCGCTGGGCAACGGAAGCTGCAGTTTCGAGGACCTGTGTGGTGGTCTCGGTGAGATCGATGCACGCGAGCACTGGTCCCGTAGCAGGATCGGAACACTCGGCAACGTTCGAGGGCAGAACATAGACAGGGCAAGAGGCGTGTTTGAGAACGGCGGCTGCGACCGAACCAAAGAGGAGGTCGAAGAGTGCCCCGTGGCCGTGTGAGCCGATCACGATCTCATCATAGTCCCCATTTTTCATCAGCATCCTTAGGCACATGTTGGGCGAACCAGACACGACTTGGGGCACCACCTCCAACCCAGGTGCAGAGCTGCGGAGCCGCTTGGCCAACCCTTTCAAACGTTCCCGGAAGGGTTCGACCGGCGGCTGGACATAGTGCACTGGAATATCATCGAAATAGACAGGCGCCGGTATTGGGATCACGTGATAAAGGCTCACTTTGGTCGTTTTCGGATCGGAGATCAGGTTGGAGACGTAGGCGATTTGATGCTCTGAAACCGGTGAGAAATCGATGGGGAGGAGGATGTGGTGCTTCATAATGAGGTTCCGTTTGGGTTGGTAAATTCTCCTATTTCTCACGCGAACGATCCATCGGAATGGCACCGCAGTACGTCGTGGGGGTTTCCCTGATGAGCGTCCCTGGGCGCAGGCGATGTCGTGGCTTTTGGCGTACCAAAAAAATGGAGCCGGGCATGGCGGCCCGGCTCCAGATCGACGAAAACAGGAGGCAGGTTAGTTTTCGTCGATCGGGTAGGTTTGGATGCGTTCCAGCCAAGAGGCGAGGGCGAGTAGATTGCCATCGGCAACACCCTGTGCCTCCTCGACGCCGGCCCGTTTTGCGGACTGTTGGAACACATCCCCCCACACCGGCATCTGCCGGTACCCGTGGGCGTCGATCGCTCGTCTCCCCTCGATGATCGCCACAATCTCGCCGTAGGGAAAATGCCCTTTGTTGCGTTCGGCGATGCGCGTGAGATCAGGCGGAGGAATGCAAAAACCGATGGAGGCGGGCCCGTCTCCATAGCCCTCCATGCCATGGCAGGCGCTGCAGTTTTGCACGTAGAGGGTCTTTCCCGGTGTGATGTCGTCGATGCTCTGTGCATCCGTGGTCACCGGGATGCCGGGGCTGCCGGGAGGGTAGGCGTCGGTCGGCATGGACTGGCTGGTGTAGCAGCCGGAAAGGCATCCTACCAAGAGGAAGGCTGCAGTCGAGAGAAGGAGGGTTCGGGCATTCGTTTTCATACATTCATCCTACCTTTTGATACGGCGCAACGGTATCAGAGACTCCCCCCGTCAGGGTATCGGGGGCTCACCGATACCTCGATGGATTGTGGGTGGTACGAGGTGCACTGTCCTTGGACCTCGTTCATTTCAGGATCGTCGCGCGCAGAGGGGTTCGGAACCTGGTTCCCCATCGGGCGGTGTCGCCGCTCCCCCCTCAGGGACTCCCCGATGGACGGAGTCGCTCGCTCGCTGATACGGTGTTGGCGTCCGGCGGGGCATACTCTCAGCATGAACGAAACCCCATCTCGCAAGCGTGTCGATTGGCTACTATTGGTCTCGCTCCTGGTGGTCCTGCCGGCTTGGTTGTTCGGTTCGCTCAACCATGGGCAGGGGTCCGAGCTACTGAATCGGTTCGTTCATGCGTGTGCGTCGATCATGGGCCGGGTGTGGTGGGGATTGCTTCTCGGTGCCGTGGCGGTGGGGTTGTTGAACCAAGTTCCCCGTCGCATCGTCCTGAATATCCTCGGTCCGGGCGGGAGTTTGAAGGGGCTCCTCCGGGCCGTGTTCGCCGGGCTGTTGTTGGACCTCTGCAATCATGGGATTCTCGCGGTGGGCATGAAACTCTACGAACGCGGTGCTTCGCTCGGGCAAGTCATTGCCTTCCTCGTGGCCAGCCCGTGGAACTCCCTGTCACTCACCCTCATGCTCGTCGGACTGGTCGGCTGGAGGTGGACCCTCGGATTCATCCTCCTCAGTCTGTTGGTCGGGATGGTGAGCGGGCTGGTGTTCGAAGGACTCGTCGCCTCCGGAAGGCTGCCTGAGAACCCCAACGGTCTGGAATCGGCTGAGACTTCTGATCGACTGACGGATCGCAGCCCTATGCTCTGGATGTGGCATGTGCTTCGCGATGGATGGGCTGGATCGAGAATCGTCCTTCGTTGGGCCCTGTTCGGAACACTGCTCGCCGCGCTCATTCACGCCTTTGTGCCAGACACGAGTTACGCTCGTTGGTTCGGCCCGACCCTTTTCGGGCTGATCGCGACCACTGCCGCCGCGACCCTCATCGAGGTGTGTTCGGAAGGCAGTGTGCCAATCGCCGCCGATCTTTTCCATCGCGCACAGGCGCCCGGCAACGCCTTCACCTTCCTGATGGCGGGGGCTGCGACGGACTACACTGAAATTCTAACGCTTCGTGACACCGTCGGTTCGTGGCGGGTGGCTCTTTGCCTGCCGTTGGTGACCTTGCCGCAGGTTCTCCTCCTGTCGATTCTTTTGAACCAGCTCCCCACCGGTTGAAAACCCAACCTCATCTGCCCAAGGACTCCACAGAACCAGATAGGTCGGATCCGCAGAGATGTGCTCGGGGAGTTTCTTTCGGAGGAGCAGTTCGGACCATGGGAACTCCGGATTATTCCCGGCGGTGTTCGTCTCCGGTTTCGCCGATGTAGCGCCTGACTTGCTGCTTAAAGTGGGCGCGTCCGCGCCGGGCTGCGCGCAGCGTTTTCTCGGGGTCGGCAGGTTGTCGTCCGCCGAGTTCGAGAATGATGCATCCGTGGAAACGGGTCCAGACCAAGTGCTTCACCAGACGGTACCAGTCGATGTGCCCATCGCCGGGAGTGAGGTGGTCGTCGCGATGTCCTAGGTTATCGTGGGCATGTAGAATCCGGAGGTGTCCAGACAACTTGTGTAGGACGACATCGAGGTCGCCACTCAGGAAGGCGTGACCAGTGTCTAGGCAGGTGCCCACATTATTCAGTGGAATGTCACCGAGGAGCCAAAGCAAGTCCCGCACATGTCCGAAAAGGAGGTGGGGGAGCATGTTTTCCAAAGCGATATCGAACCCGTGAAAGGCACAGCGGCTGGCGACCCGCCGGAGGATTTCGGAGGCTCGTAGGAGTCGGTCGTAGCGTTCGTGGGTGGGCGGGTGTTGATCCGATTCCGGTCCGGGATGGAGGACGAGGTAGCGGGCCTCAAGCCTAGCAGCCGCATCGACCGCCTGCATCAGTTCATGTTCCGCGCGCAGACGTTCGTCCGGGTCGTAACTGGTGACATCAATATGATTGGCGAAAGGGGCATGGAAGGAAAACGCCTCCATGTGCCGCTCCCGCAACGCGGTCGCGGCCCGCTTGAGTCGGTCCTCGTCGTGGTAGTCTAGGTGCGTGGGATACGAGCAGATCTCCAAGAGGTGGAATCCACCCTGGTCGATCCAGGGAAGGCATTCAAAAAAGTCGGTTTTATAAAAGCAGCCGGTGGACAAACCGATGGGCCATTCGATCATTGGGTTCTCCGGAGGCTGAGGGCTTCGAAGTCGTTTTTGAGGCTGCACCCTCCGACGCCGGGGCAGAGCCAGCGTTCTTGCGCGGAACGGCAGTTGAAATCGATTTGCTCGTCCAAGCGGTTGTGCCACATCCCATAAAAGGAACGGATGTAGAAGTCCGCCCGGAATCCGGGGTGGTAGCCCGTCCAAATGTCACCCCAGTCCCCGCGTTCAAACTTGGACCGGAGGAGCCCGGCCACATGCCGCGGATGCCAGCCTCTCGCGAGGAGGTTGGCGAGGAGGTGCCGCATGCCAGTTGGCTGGAGCAGACGGTCGTTCGGTTGGCGCAGGAGGTTCGCCGTACAAGGGGGCAAACTGTCCGGGTCGAGTTGGTCGTAGGTTTCTTGCCAGCGTTCCGGCGGTTCGGGATCGACGGAGTAGTAGGCGGCATGGACGTCAGCGAGGCTGGAGTGCTGGTAGGACCGGATGAGGTTGATGGTTGCCGCCTCTTGCGTCGGAATGATCGCGCGATGCGTACCGGCGTGTTCACAGGCGGCATCAAGATCGTGCATCACCGCGATGCTCTCATGGATGCCGAGCTGCTCACAGGGGAGGAAGACAGTCGGTGGAAATTCCAGAGACTCCTCCAGTCCGTACCGTAGGTAGGGTTTACGGTAGAGGGAGTAGGGCACGCGAATCTTTCGGCTGTCGAGCGGGTCTCCATATTCCGATGTGTCGAGGGAGATGATTTCCCGCTGTCCGCGAACGCCGGGTCCGACCCGGACGTCGGTCACCATTACCGGGACGTCGAGATGCGGCACCGACCGAGCGTAGATACGGTGGACCACATACTCCATGACCCGTCCCAAGCTGCCAAAGGCCCGTCCTTCTTCGCGGGAGATCGGACCGCGGGGGGGCAAAACCGTTTCGTAATGGGCGTCCAGCCGTTCGCCGGGCAAGGACATCTTGACGAGTTGTTCGAAGCTTTTTCCATCCTTGCGAACTTGCCAGACGAAGTGGTGACCCCGACCGCTAAGCACATGGAGCGGATAGATTCCGAGTTCGTGGAGGATGCCGAGTGTGGCCTCCACCAATGGTTGTTGGCGGGCGAAGACGGCATGGGGGTCCCGGAAGGGGAAGGTGGGGTCGTCGAAATTGACATATTCAATGTCGAGGTGGAGAAGCAGGTTCTGGGTATCGCTGAGACTTCGCGCGAGATCCGGCGCCTCCCCGAGGCAGGTGTCGAGTTGGTCGGGAGGGCACCCGGTCTCAAGCATTCTCGAGGGCACGTCGCAGGTGCAGATCCGGTGAGCGGTGGCTTTGTGCTGCTCGTTCGGAGCGCCGAGGAATTCCCGCATCCGACGTCGGACGTCCGGGTGGGCAAGGTACTGGTCTTTGTTCATGGTTCGTTCTCCATTAGGCTGGATGAGATGGCCCGTTCTTCGTCCGCTTGGATGGCGAACACTTAGACTTGGCTTTAGGCGGTTGAAACGCATTTGGTATGCGTTCAATTCGCCTCGGGGCAGGCATCGTTGAAATCTTTTGGGCAGTCACGGTGTCGTTCATTGTGGAGCGATTATGCCGAATGAAGGTTTCTCTGCATATCGGGAGCCTAGCTTGCGATGGCCTCGGGATTTCCCCGATGGATCGGGTCGAGTGGGCCTGAAAACGGGCCGCTCTTTCAAGACGAGTGCGTAAACACGCGTTCAAGGGCTGATCTGTTTTAATGAGCAGTCCGCTGGGTCGATATCCAGCTCGATGGCGATATGGGTACACTCTTGGCCTTGTAAAATCTCTCGCAACTCGGCTTTCACTTGTTTCAGATCCTTCCCCTCTTTAAGTTGAGCATGCAGGCTGGCCACATGATGCTCCCCATCGAGCGACCAAACATGCAGATGATGGATGTCCGTCACGCCATTCACGGCGACCAGACGCGTTCGAAGCTCGTCCATCGACAATTGAGGTGGGCTAACCTGGAGAAAGAGACGGCCCACCTGCCAGAGCTTACGGCTGATGCTGAAGAGGATAAATGCGGCGAGGCCGACACCAAGCGCAGCGTCGATCCACCACCATTTTGTGAGGGCCATCACCACGGCACCGACCAGAACCGCAACCCACCCGAGGACATCTTCCAAGAGATGCCAGGAGACCAGTTGTTCGTTCATCGTCTTGCCCGTGTGCGTGCGATACGCAGCCCAGCCGTTCATACATATGCCCAGCACCGCCAAGCCGATCATGCCTCCAGTGTGAGGTGCCTCCGGGGCCAGAAGACGGGGGATCGCCTGCGTGAGGACAAGGGTCGAGCCAATACTGAGGACCACCCCATTGATCAGCGCCGCCGCCAGCGATAAGCGCTGATACCCATAAGTAAATTGCTCATCGGGCGAGCGTGTCTGAGCACTCCGCTCAAGAAACCAGGCGACCCCGAGAAACAAGGAATCACCAAGGTCGTGCACTGCGTCGGCGAGCACGGCAATGCTTCCGGTGAGGATCCCTCCGACCACTTCGAGAAGCGTGAAGCATACATTTAGAAGAAAAGCCCAACCGATGGACTTCGAACTATCGCCCGCAGAATGGTGATCGTGGGATTCAGACATGGATCGACTGGGCTCCGGCTTAGTTAGTTAGTCTCGACTGATTTGCACGCGACGCCCCTTGAGAAGGGGAAGCTGTTTCCTGATGGTTCGGTCTCGTGCTCGGCTCAAATCACCTTTGGATTCACGCCAAAAAAGGTTTTCACCTCGGCGATGAACTGGGCATCCGTCATTCGTTGAGCGGTACCAACCTCCGCAATCCGCGTGGCTGCTCCTGCCTCCTCAACCGCGCTTTTTAGATGGTTCTTCCAACCCCAAAGTCCTCCCTTTAATTGCTCAGGGGAGAAGACGGTCTCCGGGCTCTCCCATCGTTGTCCGTACGCCTACGCTGGAGCAGGCGGACAGAATGACGGCAAGGACGGAGGCGAGGATAGATTTTGTAATCGTTGTTTTCATAGCGGATCATCGGATTGGTGGTGCATGGACATGATTGGTTTCGAAGTAGAATTTTTCTCGGTGGGGACGGCTGAACAGGGCTATTCAGGATGAGGCGGCTTCCTCCAAACTGCTCGCGCAAGCGATGCAATTTGACGTTTCGGGAAGAGCCGCCAAACGTTCTCCTCGGATGGGGTTCCCGCAATGTATGCACGTTCCGTACGTACCCGCCTCGATCCGCTCCAAGGCGGTGTCGATCTGTTCAAGAAGCCCATGGATGCTGGCATCGAGCTCCTCCAAAACCTCATTGTTCTCGAGTTCAACTGCCTGTTCACTGAAGTCGGGACTCAAGGCTCCAGATTTCCGGCAAAGGTCATCCTTGATCTTTTCCAAGCGAGCCCACAGGGTCTCACGCTTTTTAGTTAGTTCATTTTTTACCGTGTCTAGGTTCATTCGTGATCTCCGTTAGCGGTGCATTGGTTGATTGGGCGAAGCGACTGTGGTCAGATGCCCGGTTCGATTTCCGCAACCGGACTCGCATCGCAGGCCAGCCCCCAACATGACTCGACAAAGCGCTCGACCGCCTGCCAATCCGTGTACTCATGGTTCTTCTTGGTATCGGTGGCGATGCCACGCTTCTTGGCAATCCACTTCATCATAAAGCGGGTGACCCATGAATACTGCCGGTAGCGTAAGGCACCCGCGAAAATGCTCCGAACGGCGGGTCGCCAGTCGAGCTCCTCGAAGAAACGTTCCATGTAGCCCATGGCCTCTTCCCGGTCTCCTTCCGTACCACCCGCAGACAGACTGACGGAGAAGAACCCAACAGGGGTGTCTTCCAACTTTCTCCGGTGCCGTTCGACAAAGGCCATTAGGGGCCCACTGTGATAACCGTCATGGATGCTGCCACCCAAGATCACGCAATCGGCGCTCCAAAGGTCTCTGAGTTGTTCATAGTCCTGAAGAGGAGTGACACGAACCGTTGCGCCCTTCGCTATTAGGGGCTGGGCGATGCGTTGAGCAATCCGCATGGTTTGCCCGTGCTGGCTGTCGAAGAGAACATGGATCGTTTTCATGGATGTCATGAGAGAATCTTATCAGCCCTTGGCTACCAAGGCATGAGGAAGCACCCCGAACCTAGGGTCGGAGAATTCCCGATGGGCAGAAGCATCGGCACATAGGGAAATCCCCGATACCCGCCTCAGGGCGAATCCCAAACGCCATTCTGCACCATCCAAGGTAGACTTTGCGTAATAAGCCTCCGAGCTCCGCCATTCACGAACCATCCACTCCCTAGAGGTGATCTCATCAGAGTGGCGATACCAGAGATTGGACGGAGTGTTCATCGAACACGATGTGGTGGTGAAGAATCAGTGGAACTTCATGGGCGGCAATTCACTGATCACGAAAGACGGATTCAAGTTGGTGGAGATCCAAGGGGGCGAAGTTCAACTCTATCATATTTTGGCTGACAACGCCGAACGCCACGAGATCTCGGCCAAGCACCCCGAACGCGTTGCGACGTTGAAGAAGCGATTGAAAGCAGAGATCAATTCGCCGCGTCCGGATTTGGTCGATTAGCGGCTTTTGTACGTTCCTCGGTGGCCTCACGGCCAAATCCTACCTTCGCCGCGCGACGCGCGAAGGTAGCGCCGTCCTCTAGGCGGTGTCGCACCGCATGCTTCCAGCGGGCTGGCCGCGGAAGTGTAAGACATCCTTGCCACCACCTTCTCCCCCTGCGCTCAATCAGCCTGCTGGGCCCAGTCGCTGTGGCGCCTGACTATTTCGATTGCCGCTTCTTGAACTCAAGCACCCAGTTGGGAATGCGCTGGGTGGGTTGTGCGCTGCCGGGTTCGCTGGGGCGTTCAGAACCCTCGCCCTCGAACGAGCGGACGATGTCCTTCACTGGGACGGGCGGCTTCTCATCGATCGGCTTGAGTTCGTCGCCGTCGGCGTTGCCATTGTTGCCGGGGAATTTGATTTCGACCACCTTCTGAGCCGCGTCCGCGACCGGGGCAGAGTAATTTGGAGGACTGACCCCGCCGAGCTTGCCGGGATCGCCGAGGCCCCAGCCGCCGGTGGCGTTTGATTGCTCGCCGGGATTGGCCTTGCCGCCTTGTTGCGGCGTCTTGCCGTTGAAGGTGTTTTCGCCGGGGGTGCCCTCGGCGCCGCGGTTGAGTTGGTTTTGGTTCTGCTGGTTGTTGGGGGTGGGGTTCACCTTTCCCGGAGCGGAGGCGGCGTTCGGGCCGGCGGGCTTTTGCGAATTAGACGCCGGTTTTCCGCCGGGTTGGCCGCCGGGTTTGTTGCCGGGTTGGTTGCTTTGGCTGGGTTGGCCGTTCGAACTCGGCTTGCCTTGACCGGCCCCCGGCTTGCCGCTCGGGCCCGGTTTGCTGCCCCCTCCGGATTTGCCGGAACCGCTGCAGCTACTGCATTGTCCGCTGGCCTGTTTGCCGGAGCCGTTGCAGGAGGAGCATTGCCCACTTTGTTTCTGGCCACCTTGCTGCTGACTCGTTTGCTGTCCTTGTTGCCCAGACTGTTGTCCTTGCTGGCCGCTCTGCTGACCAGATTGCTGGCCTTGTTGGCCGCTTTGCTGACCAGACTGTTGACCTTGCTGTCCACTCTGCTGGCCGCTCTGCTGACCTTGTTGCCCGCTTTGCTGACCAGGCTGTTGACCTTGCTGTCCACTCTGCTGACCAGACTGCTGACCTTGTTGCCCGCTTTGCTGACCAGACTGCTGTCCTTGCTGGCCGCTCTGCTGACCGGACTGCTGGCCTTGTTGGCCGCTTTGCTGACCAGACTGTTGACCTTGCTGTCCACTCTGCTGGCCGCTCTGCTGGCCGCTCTGCTGACCTTGTTGCCCGCTTTGCTGACCAGACTGCTGACCTTGTTGCCCGCTTTGCTGACCAGACTGCTGGCCTTGCTGGCCGCTTTGCTGGCCGGACTGTTGACCTTGCTGTCCACTCTGCTGACCGGACTGTTGACCTTGCTGACCGGACTGTTGACCTTGCCTACCGCTTTGTTGACCGGATTGCTGGCCGCTTTGTTGACCAGATTGCTGGCCGCTTTGCTGACCGGACTGCTGGCCTTGCTCGCCGCTTTGCTGACCAGATTGCTGGCCTTGCTGGCCGCTCTGCTGGCCGGACTGTTGACCTTGCTGGCCGCTTTGTTCACCAGATTGCTGTCCTTGTTGCCCGTTTTGTTGGCCGCTCTGCTGGCCGGACTGTTGACCTTGCTGCCCGCTTTGTTGACCCGATTGCTGTCCTTGCTGGCCCGACTGCTGTCCTTGTTCTCCGCTCTGTTGCTGTTGGCCGCTTTGTTGTTGCCCGGTCGGTTGTTGGCCATTCTGCTGCCCATTCTGTTGCTGGGATTGATCCGGCTCGTTTGACGGGGAATCTTGAGCCGAATCGTCCGCGCCAGACGGATCCGATTCGTCCTGCGACCCTTCGGATGAATCATCGCCGGACGCGTTTTCCTCATTGGATGGATCGTCACCTTTCGGCTCGTCGCTGTCCTGTTCGTTCTCTTGCTCGCCTTCGTTTTTCGTCGCCGGATCTTTCGTGGCGTCCGAGGATTTAGCGTCGTTCGATTGCTTCTGCGGAGGCGACTGTTTGGTTGGCGGTGTCGGCGGTGGCGGCGGTGGCGGCGTGGGCTTTTTTGCGGGCGGCGCTGGCGGTGGCAGCGCGGCGGGATCCTGGGTGAGTTCGGCCACGGTGTCGGACGCCTGATTCACTGGGTTGAGGAAGAACGGGATGAGCAACATCGAGAACAGGGTCGCGACCAAGAACACCAAGCCCAGCGCTTTGCCGCGCCACCAGACTTCACGTTTCACGGTGGCGAGTGCTTTCAGGCGGGGCAGGACATCCACTTGGTCGACCCCGGCGAAGGCGCAGTCCATCCAGCGGGTCATCCGGGTGAGCAGCGAGGTCGGGGCGATTAAATCGAGGTCGCGGGCGTGGCGGAAGCGTTCGCGCAGGGAGAGGGTGACGGCGCTCCAGCCGACCACCGTCAGGCGTTCGGGGGCGAACTCGCGCCAGCAGATGCCGAGCCCGCGGGTGCGTTGGAACACGGCTAGTCCGAGCAGGGCGGCAAGCGCAGCCGAGACCGAACCGACGGTTAGCGCGCGGCCCCACCACGCGCCGAGTTCGTAGCGGATGAGGTAGGCGGAGAGAAATCCGAACACCGCCACCCAAGCCAGATGGTGCGCCACGAAGGAACTGAGAAAGGCGCGTCCGCGTCGACGCATCGCGTCTGCGGGTCGGCGCGCTCCGGCGGCATTACGCAGGGTGAAGGCGGTGAACCCTGCCGACAGTAGAGTGCCCAGTAAGGCAAGTCCGGCGATCCACATCACCAGTCCGAACGCGGCCGCCGGATAGCGAAAACCCAGGTTGGCGAGCAGGATACCAAGGCACAGGGCCGTGCCCATCATCAGGGCACCGGTTTGCGACGGGCGAAAATAATCTTTTTTGTCGACGAGACTCATACGGGTTCCTCTATACCATGGATCGTTGCCCGTCCCCGAAACAGTTCAAGGCCTTCCTGAGTTTTTTTGTTCAGCGCCACACAGGTTTTGTTCGTTTTAAACGTTTTCATTCCGTACCGCTTGCCCGGTTTGCAGTCATGACAAACGGCCCCAAGAATACCTTCTACCTTGTTAGAACTGCATTTAACGGGAGCAAAAAATCACCGTACTTCTTTCATGCCGAGTCCGCCGACCGTATGGAAATCCGCTCCGCTGGGCCGGACGAGCGGATATACTCCGAGGACGACATCGTCGGGTATTGATCGCGCCCAAGTTTGGCAGCAGGAAAAAATAATAAACCGACGTTCACGAACGTAATCTGGGCATGTCCGCATCCCAACTTCGCCGCCATCGCCACCTTCCCGTCCTGCTTGCTTTGCTTTTGGCGTGCCAGCTACTCGTCACAAACGGCGTCACGAACGCGGCCGAGGCACCGACCTTCACCGAACACATCGCGCCGATCGTGTTCGCCAACTGCACCGGTTGCCACCGCCCGGGCGAAGCCGCGCCCTTTCCGCTGACCAGCTACGCCGAGGTGAAAAAGCGCGGCAAATTGATCGCGCAAGTCACCGAGGAAGGCGACATGCCGCCGTGGAAGGTGCGCGCCGGTGATGTTCCGTTTAAAGACGCTCGCGAACTCAGCACCGAGCAAACCGATCTGATCCGCGCCTGGGTGAATGCCGGCATGCCCGAGGGCGCATCCGAAAAACTTCCGGAACTGCCCGCGTTCACCGAAGGCTGGCAACTCGGCACGCCGGACCTGATCGTCAAGATGACCGAAGCCTACTCGGTCCCGGAAGACGGCCCGGATATTTACCGCAACTTTGTGATTCCACTTCACCTCGACGCGGATAAGTGGGTTCGCGCTATTGAGTTCCGTCCCGGAACCGCTGCGGTCCACCACTCGCTGTTTTACAAAGACAACACCGGTTCCGCGCGCAAATCAGACGCGGAAGACCCCGAACCCGGCTTCAAAAAAATGGGCCTCGCCATCCGCCGCGGCGCGTCCGGTGCTGGCGACCAACGAACTTCCGAAGGTGGCGGCATCGGCGGCTGGGCCGTCGGTGGCGCCGCACGTTTTCTGCCCGACGGCCTCGCCCACTTTCTGCCCAAGGGCTCGGACATCGTCCTCTCGACCCACTTCCATCCGAGCGGCAAAGAGGAACTCGAAACATCAACCCTGGGCCTCTATTTCACCGACACGCCGCCGACCCACAGCTTCATCGGGGTGCAACTGCCCCCCGCGTTCGGCGCGCTCGCTGGCGTCGACATTCCTGCCGGCGACGCGAACTACAAGATCATCGACCGCTTCACCTTGCCGACGGAAGTGAAGGCGTTCGGGGTCAGCGCGCATGCCCACTATCTTGGACGTTCGATGTTGATGACCGCGCAGTTGCCCGGCCCGAACGGCAAAAAACTCACCTTGCTCGACATCCCCGACTGGGACTTCAACTGGCAGGAACAATACGATTTCGAAGAGTTTCTCGAACTCCCCGCCGGCACCATCATCGAAAGCACCGTCCACTGGGACAACTCCGCGACGAACCCGAACAATCCGCATGACCCGCCGCGCCGGGTCCGGTGGGGACGCGAGTCCGAAGACGAGATGGGCAGCATCACCCTGCTCGTGGCCAGCGAGGACCAATCTGCGATGAAAACGCTGCGCCGCGAACTCGGGGGCCACGGCGGCAAAGCGATCGCTGGGCGCTTTGGCGAGTTCGGACTTAAATTGGGCGAAGGTGATGCCCGCGCCAATCTCCTCAAACGCTTCGATAAAAACGGCGACGGGAAAATTGACCGGGTCGAATTTCAAGCGCTACGCAAAGAAGCCCGTAATCGCCCAGGGGTGCTCAACCGAATCAAAGGGGCCCGACAACCGAAGCCCTAGCGTGGTTGCGCTCAGGTAGCACTGCCTTCCAAGGCGGTGTCTGGACCGCTGGCTTCCAAGCCGACAGTCCAGCCTTTTCGGAAGAAGGCGGTCCAGACTCCCGCTGGAAGCGTGAGCTACCGCACCTCGCTACCCGCACCTCGCTACCCGCACCTCGCTACCCGCACCTCGCTACCCGCACCTCGCATCCCGCTACCCGCACCCCGCGCAAACAGCCTGCAAAATCATGACAAATCCAACAGATCAAACCATGGAGCGCGGCAAATTGGACAAGATTGTAGGCACGACTTGAAAAAGTCGGAAGCACCCTCACTGTGAGTGATAAGAATTTGCCACAGCGTGTGTTATAAAAATACTGAACTCTTTTCGCCGAAGCGACGTCTACCTGAAAACCGCGCCCACACGGGGCCGGAACAGGTTGGAACCAAGCAAATCATGAGCGCCTCAACGCCCATCCCCCATAGTATGCCCAGCGTATCCGAGCCGACATCCTGTCGGCGGTCGTGGATTGGTCTGCCTATCCAAATACAAGGGCAGGAAGGGACGGCCTAATGGACGAGTTGCTGTTCAAATTCTTCTGCCCCGCGTGCGAAGCCAAGATCCAAGCGGAGGTGATCGATGCGGGCGACAACGTCCCCTGCCCGGGGTGTGGCGAGACCATTACCGTCCCGATGGAGTTGGTTGGCCCCGGCACCGCCTTGGGACAATTCCACGTTCTAAGAGAGATCGGCGAAGGCGGCATGGGCAAGGTCTACCTCGCCAAACAAATCACCCTCGGACGTCCCGTCGCGCTGAAAGTGCTGTCGCCGGCCCTGTCGCGCAATGAGGAGTTCGTCTCAACCTTTCTGCGCGAAATGCAGGTCCAAGGATCGATCACCCATCCCAACATCGCCTCGGCGATCGACGCCGGCAGCGACCGCGGCAATTACTTTCTCGCCATGGAGTTCATCGACGGACGCGATGTCGAATCGATCCTCGAAAAACGCAAACGCCTGCCTGAGGAGGAGGCTCTACGCATCGCGCGCGACGTCGCCGCAGGTATGCGACACGCGTGGAAAAATCGGCAGGTCGTCCACCACGACATCAAACCCGGTAACATCATGATCGACGATCTCGGCGCGGTGAAACTGCTCGACCTCGGACTCGCCACATCAATCGCGCACACCAATCCACGCGACGAAGCCGAGGAACGCTACATGGTCGGCACCCCGCAGTATATGCCGCCCGAACAAGCCATGGGCCTGCACGGCGGCGATTTCCGTTCCGACATCTACGCGCTCGGCGGCACCCTCTATCACATGCTCACCGGCGAGCCGCCACACAGCGGCAGTTCGGTGACCGAAGTCACCGAGAAGCAGAAATACGAGGCGCCACAACCGATCCAGGAACTCAACCCCGACATCTCGGACCCCACCTGTAAGCTGGTCGACCGCATGCTCGCGAAAGAGCCGCTGGACCGCTTCAGTAGCTGGGACGTGGTCATCCGCGGTCTCGACCTGCTCATCAATTACAAGCGCAACGACGGCCAAGCCGCGCTGACCGCGAACAAGTCCACCACTAGTCACTTGCGTTCTGGTTTGGTGGTGTTCGCCGGCATCATGCTGCTTGCCTGGGCTTGGGCGTTCGCGAACAAGGACAAGGACAACGGGACCCCGGAAGTGGTGAATACCCCACCGGAGACCATCGTGAATATCGAACCCGCGCCTAACCTAGTGAATGTTCCGGCGTTCGATCCCGCCACCAACCAGGTCGGCGTCGTCGACCCCGGCTTCGGACTTAGCGAAATGCCAATCGACCCTGAAGGTGCCGGTTCTGGAATCATCAATCAACCCACCGCCGGAGGGACGCCACCTAGCAAGGTAGAGGATGCGGCGGGATCACTCAGTGGTCTTGGCAGTATCAAACTGCCATGGAACGATGAATCCGACCCCGAAGTTGGGGCCCCTGGACCTGACGTTGGAACCACGGGAACCCCGGACATCACCCCGGAACAGATCCACGACGATCTCGAAGCGATTCTAGCCGGAGTCGAGGCGTCACCGGAATTCCACGGGCAACATATCAGCCGCCTTAGACGGCTCGTCGAACGGGCCGAACGTGCAGGCTACAGCGAACTCGCGCAGGAAGTCGAACAGGAACAGGAAACGCTCGAAGCCGAGAATCAAGCCGCCTTGTTCGCGGTGAACCTCGAACTACGGACCCAAGCGGAGGACCTCGTCGCCCAAGGAAATTACGCCGAAGCGATCAAGCTGTACAAAAACTACGACGGCGAACTCGCACGCCAAACCATTCCGCTGCGCATGAAAGTCGTGCGCGTGCTTGAGCAGGACAAACGCGAGTACGATGAACGTAAAACCAAAGCGGATGCCGCTTGGCGCGATCTCGTGGACACCGTCACGAGCGACCTCATCCGCGAACGCTCACTCGGCGCGGCCTGGGGAACCTTCACCACCGCCGACCCGATCATCGAAGAGATTTACCCCACCCGTCACGCCACCTTGCGGCAAAAATTCATCGATATCGGCAACGTCGAAGGGCTGCTGTTGCAAAGTTTCGACCGACAAAGAGGCGCCGCCGTTAAAGTGTCCCTCGCGGATGGACGGTTACTGGAAGGCCGTGTTCTCGGCACTTCGGGAACGGAGATTCAACTCGAGCAAAAACTGATCGGAGCCGGCACCGGGGTGCGGCGGATTCAAGTCGCCGCACTTGCCTTTCCAGAAAAGGAAAAACGCATCCGTGATGCCTCCCCCGACTCCGCTGATTTCATCCTCGGCATGACCGCTCTGAGTCAAAAACGGGACAGTGACGCACTCGGCCATTTTGAAAAAGTGGCGGCCCCGTTCGGTCCCTTGCTGTCAAAAAAATTGCTGGATCCCACGGCTCGTAGTTTGCAACCGGAAACCAATGACGAACCCGAGGGTACAGGCAAAAAGAGCAAGGGTTCCTTCAACAAACTGGGACAGAGGGGAGGGGCGATCAAACCCTTTGGCAAACCCTTTGAGCAAACGCCCAACCCCGGCTCGGTGGATCCGGCAACCCTGCCTTAAATCCGAACGCGGCCTTTCATCCGAACGCGGAAACGCCGTTTGCCCGTTTGCTAAGCGCAGGAGATACAAAACCGCGTACCCGGAACGGCCTTGAGTCGTTCGTAGGGAATTTCAATCTTGCAGGTATCGCAATGCCCGAACGCCTCGTCGTCGATGCGCGAGAAGGCGTCTTCGAAATCGCTGAGTTGGTGTTCGAGTCCGTGCATCGCCGCCTCGTTACGAGCCTTGTCGCTGAGCACTTCCATTCGGGTGATCCGACCCAGCCCCTTGTCCGGCGGCACCGGCTGGCAATGCGGGGCGAGCCGTTCGATATCGGCCTGCGTGCGGGCAATCTCGGACGCAAGAAGGGCGCGCAGTTGTTCACGGTAATACGGATTCATCATGGGACCGAAAAGGTAACGCGCAACGGCGGCATGGCAAGAAGGCAAGTCACTCTCTGATGCTCACGACCCTTCTGCTGCGACGATCTGCCCCTCGTTCTAACTCCGCCAATCGCGAATGTCGTCTTCACCAAGTCCCATGATCTCAAGAAACTTCAGCGCGTTCACGGTTGGGGAAATGCCGTCACGGAGGTGGTAGTCGAACACCATCGTCGGTCCGTCCTCGGTCCGCTTGAAATCTTCACGGAAATGAACCGGGCGGCAGTGTTGGCCGAGTTCGGGGTGCTGAGCGAGGTCGAGGTCGTGGGTACTCATCGCGCCGAACGCACCCAGTTCGACCAAGTGCGCCAAGACGCGACGAACCGCGACTTGCCGCTCCGCTGTGTTGGTGCCGCTGAGAATCTCGTCGAGCAGGAACAAGGCGCGCGGCGGCGGTGTGTCCCCGCCACGTTCCAAACCACTCCCGCCGGACGCACGGCGGCGGGCCAGTTCGCGGGCGGACTCGGTCACCTCTTTCAAGCGTAACAGCTGCGCCATGAAAAACGAGATGCCGTCTTCGAGCGAGTCGACCACTCGGATGCTGGTGGCGAGCCGACTCGGCGGGAAGGAGGCGCCGCTCGCACACACCGGCCCGCCCGCCTGGCCAAGCAGAACATTGATGCCGATGCTGCGCAGCAACGTGCTTTTGCCGGACATGTTTGACCCCGTAACCAGCAGGCAGGGCTCTGGACGGCCGTTCGCCGCAGACCGACCCAAGGTCAGGTCGTTGCACACCCGAACGCCATCGGCGAGCAGGGGGTGACCGAGGGCCTTGAAGTCCAGCGACGGACTGCGGTCCGCACTCTCAGCCACTTCGGCGAAGGCCCAGTCAGGATGGTCGTGGTGCAAGCCGGCGAGGCCAGAGAGCGCGTCGATTTGATGGTAGGCTTCGAACCAGTCATCGACGTGCGCCGCGTTTTCGCGGTGCCACACTTGCAGTCGTTCGGCGACATGCACATCCCAAAAAGTGAACGGCAGCACCGGCAGGTAGGCCAAACCTTGCAGCCGGAAATCGGACAGGCTGACTAGGGTTTCGAGCTTGGATACGCGGTCGCCGGCGGCGCGGCAGGCGGCCACGGGTTCGGCGAGCGCCGGGCTGTCGAAGGGTTCCTCGACCAACCGGTCGAAGGCGTCGGCATAGGCGGAGAATACCCGCGACTGGCGCGACAGCCGTTGAAATCCCTCATGGATCCGCCGCGTGAGGCCGACCGCGATGCCGCCAAACACCAAGTAGGTGACCACCCAAATTGGTAGCGACACAAACCCGATCCCAGCCGCGACGGTAACGCCAATCATCACCAGCGGCAACAGGCGGGCGGCCCAGACTTTGCCCGAACCGACATGAAGATTAGCGGGCGGCGAGGGCTCGCGGGCCCATTCGAAAAAGCCACTCGGATCGTGGTCGCTGAGGTCGGCGCAGATGGCTTCGAGGTCTTGGCGAAAGTCGAGGCGCGGGGCGAGTTCGCGGACCATGGCTTGGCGTTCGCGAATGGTTGAGCTCGGGGCCGGGTCGTCCAGCAACCAACCGAAGAGGCGGTCGCGTCCGGGATTGGAACGGGTGGCGCCAAGCAATTTGAGCAGCGAGGCGGACTGCTCGCTGGTGCCGACTAAATCGAGATCGGAGGTCACCGGGTGGATGGCGGCATGCGGCGGCACGTAACCGCGTTCGAGGGCGTCCCAGTCACGCTGAACCCGAGCCAGGCCGCGTTCGTTCACCCGCAGCAGTTCGAGCAGACGGGCGTGACGCGACTTGATACCGAGATTGTAAAACACCAGTCCGGCGAAGATCAAGGTCGCGAGTCCGAGCAGCCAGGCCCACGGCATGGTCGCGCCCGTGTGCAGTAAGGCGCCGAGCGCAAACAGGCCGAGCACGAAAACAACCGCGCGGAATTTGAACACCAAATCGTCAGCACGCTTCACCGTATCCACCTGCTCACCCAGGCTGGCGATGCGTTCGGGATAGGGACTGAACGACGCCTTGCTTTGCGCCGGCGAGGCGTCCGTTTTGTCGATCGATTCCCCGCCACCAGAAGTCGGAGGCGACGTGGGGTGTGTTGGTTCGCTCATTTGAACCACATGTAAACGCCAATCAAAACACTGGCCAAACTCATGCCGCCGAACAGCAGCGTGAAGATACGGCCTTTGCGGATGTTCACGCCCGTGAGCAGCAGGGCGAGGGCCGCGCCAATGATGATGGTGATGACGTTGATGCCGAACAAGGCCGCCGCACCACCCGCTTCTGGCCACAGCCCCCAGGCTAGGCAGATGCCAGTCGTAGCGATTGGCGGTACCAGCGCGGCGGCGATGGCCACGCCCGGTAGCGCGCCAGACAGCCCCGTGCGGCCGGTGCAATACGCGGCGGCGAGTCCGGAGAACAGGCCGACCATTAGGTCCATGATGCCGGGCCCATTCGCGCGTCCTTGCAGTTCATGATTGAGGTGTTCGGCCATCATGCCCTTACGGTCAAAGAACCCAATCACCACCCCGATCAACATGGCGGTGAGAAAGCCGAAGATGATCGCCTTAAACGCCTCGCCAAGCAATGGGATATTCCCTTGGACGAGCGCCAGCGAGGCACCGATGATCGGGGTCATCAAGGGCGCGACAAGCATCGCGCCGATGACCACCGCCGTGCTGTCGAGGGCGAGTCCGAGTCCAGCGATGGCGGTCGACAGCATGAGCAGCGCGATGAAATCAAAGTTCCAGCGCGAACTGGTCTCGAGGCGCGCGAACAGGTCGACGCGTTCCTCGCGGCTGAGCTGCGGCACGTGGCGAACGAACAGGGCTTTGGCGCGTTCTTGCATCCGGTTTTGCAGCGGCACGCCTTTCCGAACCACCGCGAGACTTGGCGGGTTCGTGGTCTCCATCGCCAAGGTGCCGAACAACCAGTAACGGGCCGAGAGGTTGCCGGCCTGACCAATGATCACCAGATCGAAATCCTCGCGCGCGGTTTGGCTGATGGCGGCTTGCACGTCTCTGCTTTCGACCACCATCGGTCGAACGTTTTCATCGCTGAACTTGAGCCCGACTTTGCTGCTCATCTTGCGCAGAATGCGATGCCCGACATCGGTGCCGAGTCCGTCGTCGTAGCGGTTGGTTTCGACGTACAGTGGCGAGACAACCGCCTCTCTCCGCGCCACCAGTTGGCCGGCCAACTGCAAGGCGATGGACGCGTGCGGTCCGCCGCCGGCTGGAATTAGAATGCGGGGCTTGCCCGACGGGAGCACGCCGGGACGGATCAGCATGGTGCGCCACGGCGACTCTTGAAAAATACGGCGACTGAGTCCGTCGACGTCCCCATGGCGCGCGCTTTGTTCTTTGCCGACGAGCAGCAAGCCGATGCCACCGTCGTTACCTTTATAGATCAGTTTGATCAGCGCGTCGTGCAGTTCAGACTCGGGCTGGCGGAAGAAGCGGATTTCCAGATCCTCGGGCAACTCCGTGCGTTGGCGGATGACGTTTTGTACGTGGCTCGGCAGGATCCCTTGGAAGGTCGCGTCGAGTCCGCCACTGGTATCGGTCGCCTCCCCTTGATCGACGACAAGAAAGCGGAGCGGCTTCTCGCGCGCCAAAGCAAACTCGGCCCCCCAGTAAACGAGGGCTTCGGCTTGGGACTGCGCGCTGATGACAACATGAACAGACATGCTCGGGACCTAGCGGGGGGGAGCAGGAATGTCTAATCCCTTAGCCCGTTAAAACGGATTGGCTTTTCTGCTATTGCCTTTTGTCGTTCCGCCTCTTGTGCTAGCCGATCAGTCATTAGGAAGGTTTTATATATGAATGGTTTGCGTATTTTTTTCCCGTTGGTCTGCGTCTGGGTTTTGGGAGTTTTTTGTTTAGCTCAGGAAACATCTCCCGAGCCGCTGGATCTGGAAGACGAGGAGAGTGTGGTGCTGCTGCGCGATGTCAGCGTCCACATCGACGACGCCAACCGGCAGACCCGCGTGGTCCACGAAATGGTCCGTTTGCTCACCGAGGAGGCGGCCGAGTTCGCGGGGGAAGTTTCCATCCCCTACAATCACTATTACGAGGAACCGGTGCTGGTCGAAGCCGCCACTATCCTGCCCAGCGGCGAACGGATCTCGCTCGAACCCGAGAAAGCCGAACGCCTTATCCCAGACGACTACGCCGGATATACGATGTACTCCGATGCGCGTGAGTTCGTGTTTTCCATGCCGCGCGTGGTCAAAGGGGCCACCCTCGACTACCGCGTCGAACTCCGCGGCAAACGCACCATTATCGACGGCCATGTCTCCGGCGAGCATCTGCTGGACGATCTCTCTCCGGTGATGACCAGTCGGTTTAGCATCGTCACCGACCAGCCCGATTCGATCCACATTCTCGCCACCAACCTGAGCGACAACGTCAAACGCGACGGCCTGAGTTGGTCGGTCACAAACCTTGAAGGGTTCCGCTGGGAGCCGGCCGCCCCACCAGTCCGCCAGCTACGGCCACGCATCGCCTACTCCACCCTGCCAGACTGGAAAACGCTAGGCGACTGGTACAAAGCGCTGCTGGCCGACCGGCTCGAACCCGAACCCGGCGTTCTCGCGAAAGCCGCCGAACTGATCAAGGACCTGCCGCCCGAGCAGCACCTCGACCGACTCTACCACTTCGTTCAGGACGACGTCCGCTACGTCGGTATCGAACTTGGCGAAAGCGCCTACAAACCGCACGACTCGTCCGAGTGCCTGCGTCACACCTACGGCGACTGCAAAGACCAATCCCTGCTGCTGGTCCACCTCTTGTCCAAGGCCGGTATCAAGGCCCATCTCGCGCTTGCGCGTCCGCGCTATCAAGGGCAAGTCGACCGAACGCTGCCGATGCCCAACGCCTTCTCCCACGCCATCGTTTACGTTCCCGGCAAAGACCTGTGGCTCGATCCGACCATGTCCTACCTCGACCTGCCAGCGTACCCCGCCAGCTTGCAGGGAACCGCGGCCTTGGTGATCGATGACGATGCCGGCACCCTGTCCGACATACCAATCCTATCCGCCGAAGTGGAACGGTACACCCGCGAATCAGATATCGTGCTCTATCCAGACGGACTCACCATTTCCACCACGGTCGAAAAGCCACGTGGCAACGCGGCGGCCGGTATGCGCGCCGAATTTGACGACGAGGAGGATTGGGCGAAGACGATGCAGGAGAATTTGAAGCAGTACGACCCGTTCATCGGCGTGCTCAGCAGCGGCCAAACCCAGGCCCGCGACCGCTCTTTGCCGTTCACTAATATGGTGCAGCTTGTCCGGGAGGGTGAGGTCGAGGCCAGCGAAGAGAACTTGTTCACCTACAGCTATGATTTTTCCGAAGCAGCCAGTGAGCTGCGAGTCGCCTCGATGTCGATATTCCAACGTCTCGATGACGATCAGGAACGCCGCCACGACTACGAGATTCGCGAACCCTCCTCGTTCTACGAACGCGTCCGCCTCCACTTGCCGTTCGGCATGGAAATCGAACGGCTTCCGCGCGCCATCAAACGGAGCTTTGCCACCGGCAAGATCGAGGTGCGTTCGACCTTGCTCACGGCTGATCTGGCCGAGGCCGAAGACGCCGGTTCGGCGCGCATTTTGCAGATCGAATGTCGGGTGGAAACCACCCCCACGATTATTCCCGCCGACCAAGTCTCCCGCGTCAGCCGCCTGATCGAACGCCAGTTGAGCACCGCCGAACTCGCGTTCCAAATCCGCGATGCCGCCATGGAGGAGATGGGCCGACGGCCGCGCGAGGTGCTCGACCGAGTCGCCGCCGCAGTGGAACAACACCCCAACGATCCGGTGCTGCGCATTCGCCATGGCCAACTGCACGTCGCCGCATCGCAATACCACCGCGCTCGCGCCGCCTACCAGCAAGCGATCGAACTCGAGCCGCGCCAGTTCAGCGCCTACAGCCAGTTGGGCGACACCTACTTCAACTGGACGATGGACGGGTTCTGCATCGACCATGACGCCATCGAACCCGTGCTACTGCAAGCCCTCGAACACGTTCCCGACCGCCGCTACGTGATGGAGAGCCTGTGCAATATCCTGCTCATGGGCAAAGACGGCGAAATCGGCGGGGAGGGTTCGCGGATCGACCGAGCGATCGAACTGCTGACGGAGGAATTGGAACAAGATCCGGACTTCCAGAGTGGCTACTTGCAGCTGTTCAGCGCCTACATTGAAACCCAAGCCTTTGAAAAAGCGGACGAACTTGCTCTGACCGCCTCGGAGAAATTTCCGCGTTCGGATACCGCGCTGTTTCTCAACTGGCGTGCGGCCGCGTTCAACGGTGGCATCGATCTGGCGATGCGCCAAGTCACCGCCGCCTACGCCGACGACCCGCAATCTCGCGATCTCGAACTAGACGAAATTTACGAGTTGCTGATCAAGTTCCAGCAGTTCGACGCCGCCGCCCAGCTGCTCGAACAACGCATCCGCTTTGTGCCGCCGGAACTTCGCCCACAGATTGAAGCGCAACGAAACATGGTCGATACCATCGCCAACGAGGACGCGCCCGAACCACCCGAGCCCGGTTCGCCTAAAGCAGCCGTGCGCACCTTCATGGGACACCTGATACGCAACAACACCGAAGCGGCGCTGGCGATGCTTTCTGACATCGGATTCCCGCCGGAATACTTCGAGGCCCTCAGCAGCTCCATCGGCAATAATCCCCAAGTCGCGCTGTTCGGCCCGGACCTTGTTGAAAAACTCAACGGCTACGCACAAACCCTCGACAGCGAGGAGCTGGCCGACGGCAGCATCGCGATTACCGTGACGCCGAATGCCGACTACGAGGCCTTACTCGGCAAACAGGAGTTGGTTTTCCAAGTCATCAAACCCGACGGCGAAGACGACTGGCGCGTGCTCACCATGGGCACCAGCCAGTTCCGGCTTAAGGGCATCGAATCCCGCTACGGACTCCAGCTACTGGACCAAGGAAAAGAGGAAGAAGCGGCCGCCGTGTTCGACCGCCTGCTCGAAGACTGCGGTCAGCTCGCCCGCCTCGGCCGCCCCGACCCGCTCTGCCAGATCCGTGATCTCGACTTTCCTGACGAACGTCAACGTTACCGCGCGATGGCCGCCGTATCGCAAGCCTCGAGCTCTGAAGAGACCCTCGCGGTGGTGCGCAAATACCTGCCAAGCTTGGTCGAACACCATCCCGAAAACCCACTCACCATCCGCACCCAGCTGCAACTCGCCCAAGCGGATAAGGACGTTGAAGCTGCCGGCAAAGCGCTCGACATCATGGTCAAACAGGACCCCCGCATGGCCGATCAGGCCAGCATGATCAAAGGTCTGATGATGTTCGAAAAAGACCAATTCCAAGAGACGATCGACACGCTGGCCCCGCTGCTCGCACGCTACCCCAACGAGGCCCGAGTCCGCGGCATGCTCGCCCGTGCCTACGCCCACCTCGACAAAGCCGACGAAGCCTACGAACTCGCCAAAGATCCCGATGGTGCGCGTCGCCAAGGCGGAATCCTCGGCTTCGGACTCGGCGGCCGGCCCCAAAACGCCACCGGCCCCACCGAGAGCGAAATCGAAGTGGCCGGTATTCTCGGCGACAAGGTGCAGTTGCAAGAATACCTCGACAAGGCCGCAGAAGATGCCCGCTACCAGCCCAACCCGGTGAGCCTGTGGCAGGCGTTCAACGATGTCGGCGACGAAGAAGCCGCCGCCGAAGTTGCCCTGCGCAATATCCAAAACAGCCCCCTGTTCGAACGAGTCCACGCCAGTCAGCTGCACGCGGATGGCCATATTGAGGACGCCCGCGTCCTCTACGAACGCGCCGCCTGCGAGATCGACAGTCCAGGCACCATCACCAGCTATCTCTATTACTACAGTACCCTCGACCCCGGCCGCGCCACCGAACTCCTGCGTAAAACCTTCCGCAGCGCCAAAGAACAAATGCCGTACATCAACATCCACATCTACTTAGGCGAACAATTTGCTGGGAAACCCGCCCGACCTGAACTGCTCACCGAGGATACCTCCATCATCAAGCTGTCTGAATGGGAAAGCGCGCTGCTCGATTTCATCCTCGGCAAACTGTCGTTCGATGAAGCCGTCGCGGTGGCCAAGAAAACCAAAGGCGACAAGCAGCAAGATTACCTCTGCGAACTCTACTGCTACCAAGGCCAACTGCACTACCTCGCCGGCAAGAAAGGCAAAGCCCGTAAAGCCTTCCAAGCCTGCCACGACCTTAACGCCTGCAACAATATCGAACACACCATCGCCCGCATCCGCCTCAACCAACTCGACGACGAAAAGAAGCAGTCCAGCGTCGGACCTTGACGATCTCCATGCTGCGAACTCACCCCAGCTGCGGCTCCCAGCTCCCCGGCCCCAGAAAACTCGCCGCTAACTCACCGAGACTGATCCCAAGATGTTCCTGCGCCGCCGCCTCGCCCGCGTCCGCGCGCGCGGCATGTTTGATGAAGCCGAGCAGATCTTCCTTTTCGGGTTTCAATACCCGCTCCAACTTGCGCATCAGAACGACCGCCAGATCGTAGCTGATGTCCTGCGCCTGCGGGTCGTGGAAACTGCCGCCGTGCCAGAACCCCTGAATTGTCTCCGGCGTCCAATACCACTCGTGCTTGGCATCGAGCTCTGTTCGATAGCCGTGGTCCACGTTTGACTTAATCGTGAACTCGTAGGTTTGGGCCAAGGCCTCGTCCAACCACGGAGGCAGCTCCAAGTGGGAGAGATAGAGATGGGTCATCTCGTGTGCCAGCATGCCGAAATCCACGCCGATGTCATCGCGATGGAATCCGGCGATGTGCGGATATCCCGCGCGAATTTGAATGCCGCCACTCATCGCAAACTCGCCGTCCGGATAGAACAAGGAGATGTAGTCGTAGTAGGCGGTTTGATGTGGAAGCAGGATCACCACGTTCTTGCCCGGACTGTAGTCCTGCGCGACCCCATCATAGAGCTCCAGCAATTCGTAGCGCATCGACTCGATTTTGCGCAGCACACCATTGATCGTCTGGTCGGAATACGGGGTCGCCAAAAGAAAGGCCGGCGACTCGATCACGCGTAGCGCCGGAAGGCGTTCGGCGAAGGCCAACAACCAGAATTTCGCCACCTCGGTCCACCAATAGTAATTCTCGATGTGGTCCTTGCTGGCGATAAACGGCTCCGCCAGCGAGAGGTTAAGAATCGGCTGTCCTTGGTTCACCGTCAGGAACGAACGCGATAAGTCCTCCAAGCATTCCGCCTCCTCCCACTGCACCGGTTCCTCGTCCTGCAAACGACTGAACAAACGCTGAAACCACCTCATGCGTGGAGGATAGTCCGGAACGCGAAACGAGTACAGAATTTCTCGCCGTGGCAATGAATAGAAAAGAGTTGGTAGAGCGAATGGCGTCCACCGATCACTACGTACTCCCCGTCTGCCCGCAGGGCGTGTCCACTGATCACTGATTACTGATTATCGATCACTACGAACTACCGGCTACTAATTACCGGACAAACTACGTCGCGGGTGAAGCCCGCTTCACCTGATCCCAAAGCTCGTCCATCTCCGCCAAACTCATCTCCTTGAGCGGGCGATCAGCGGCCTGCTCCACAGCCTCGAACCGGTTGCGGAACTTGCGCGACGAACGCAGCAAGACCTCTTCGGCGGACACACCACGGTGACGCAGAACATTCACCACCGCGAACAACAGATCGCCCAGTTCTTCTACCGCCTCCGCCTCGGTTTCCGCCTCGCCGAACTCCTGTAATTCCTCCGTGAGTTTGGCCTCCGCCCCGGCGCTGTCCGGCCAGTCGAAGCCGACCTTGGCGGCCTTTTTCTGCAACTCCTGCGCCTGCAACAGAGCGGGCAAACCTTTGGTGATGCCGTCGAGCGCGGACGCGACCTTGGGGGCCTTGCCTTTGTCGCTCTTTTCCTGCCGCTTGATTTCTTCCCAGTTGGCAATGACTTCGTCGGGCGTATCAGCCGTTATCGAACCAAACACATGCGGGTGCCGGCGTACCAACTTGTCGGCGATTGCCGCCGCGACATCTTCAAAGCCGAACTGCCCCACCTCGCTGGTCAGCTGTGATTGAAACACCACCTGCAACAGCAAATCGCCGAGTTCGTCACAATGCTCGTCCGGGTCGCCGCCGTCGATCGCCTCGAGGACTTCGTAGGCCTCTTCCAGCAGATAGGGTTTTAGGCTCGCGAGGGTCTGCTCGCGATCCCACGGACAGCCTTCGGGCGAACGCAAGACCGCCATAATGCGAACGAGCCGCTCGATAGCGGGGAGGTTCGCATCGGGCGGCTCGGTCATGTTCGAGGAGGCTCCGGACTGGAGCAACGGGAAATGATAAGGACGGCGCTACTTCCCTGCGTCGTCTTCTTCTTCGGGATCGGGAAGAATGGAAAACAGGTCGTCCATCTCGATGTCATCAAGCTGCCCGAGCACACTGTAAGCGCCGCCAAAATCCTGATAGTTGGTGAACTCGTCCGGCACGGCGATGACGCGCATACCAGCGGTGAGGGCACCTTTGCACGCCACGTTGGTTGTGACCAGCGCCACGGCGGACACCGGCTTCACTTCGATCTCTTTGCAGACCTTGAGCCAAGAATCAGCCTTCGGAAAGTGCTTGTCGGCTTCCGGGAAGGAGAAGATTTGCACGCCGCGGTCATCCAGACCGAGCTTGGTCGCGAAGTTGCTAAACACCGCCTGCGGCAGTGATGTCACCGCGGCCACGATCATTTCTTTCTCGCGGGCCGTGTCGATGATCTTGGCGAGGGTCGGGTCTAAGTTGGCTGGGATAGTGGCCAGGTACTCGGCGACACCACTTTTGATGTCGTTGATCAACTTGTTGTTCGACAGTTTGCGGGCGTTGCACAACGTCAGCAGATCGTCGACGTAATGCTCCGGACGGGCGCAGGAACTGAAGCGGTTGAAGTGAACCGGTCCGAACTCGATGCCCTTGCTGTCAAAAATGGTTTTGATCGTTTCGTACGCGCCACGACGCGCCGATGCGGCGAGATACTCGAGTTCGAACAGAAGGGAGAAGCGACGCGGCGGCTCTTCTTCGGGTTCGGGCTCTTCGGGCTCAGCGCCTTCCGCTGTCGGGTCGATGCCTCCGGCGGTGTCCCAGACGTTGTCGGCGCCGTATTCATCGACGTATCCGGGAACGTCTCCAGACGGTGCCTCGGCAGGAACGCCGGTCTCTGTATCGGTTTCGGGGTCGTAGCTGTAGCTGGCAAGGGGTTCCGCTTTTTCTTCGGGATCCATCATGTGGGTTTCTCTCTATCTCGAAATGTTTATAAACTCAGTTTTTTCTGCACCATGCCGGGAATGTCAGCGATCGACTCGGCAACGGGCACGCCCGCCGCTTCAAATGCGGCGATTTTGGATTCTGCGGTTCCTGCGTCGCCGGAGACGATGGCACCGGCATGGCCCATCTGTTTTCCTTCTGGCGCAGAACGACCGACGATGTAGGCGAAAACAGGTTTGTCAATGTTCGCCGCAATGTATTCAGCGGTGCGTTCTTCTTCGTCACCGCCGATCTCACCGACCACCACCACGGCGTCGGTGTCGTCATCGGCTTCAAACAGCGGCAGCAAATCGCGCGGACCCGTGCCGACAATCGGGTCGCCCCCAATGCCCACGCAAGTAGATTGGCCGATGCCCTGCGAGGTAAGCGCGTGCACGATCTCATAGGTGAGGGTGCCGCTCCGGGAAATCACACCAATCTTGCCGGGCTTGTGAATGCTGCCAGGCATGATGCCGATCTTGGATTTGCCGGGGGAAATCAATCCGGGGCAGTTGGGTCCGATCAGGCGGACGCCGGCTTGTTGCACGGCATCGTAGACCGTGACCATGTCCATCACCGGTACACCTTCGGTGATGCAGATAATGAGCGGCACGCCGGCTTCGACGGCCTCAAGCACGGCGCCTTTGGCAAAGCGCGCGGGCACGTAGATGACGGTCGCGTCGGCGCCCGTTTCGGCCACGGCTTCTTTCACCGTGTTGAACACCGGCTTTCCATGTACTTCCTGGCCGCCTTTCTTCGGGGTAACACCGCCGACAATTTGGGTGCCGTATTCAATCATTTGGCCGGCGTGGAACGAACCGTCCCGACCGGTGATGCCTTGAACGAGGACCTTGGTGTTTTCATCAATTAAAATGCTCATGCTGCTTCTCCTTTTCCGAGTTTGACGGCTTTCGCAACCGCCTCGCCGAAGGTTTCGGCGGTGTGCAGGGGCGAGTCGGCGAGCATCTTGCGACCTGCCTCCGCCTCGGTGCCTTCTAGGCGAACGACAATAGGCACGTTCACGTCCATTTGCTTCAGCGCGGTCAGCATGCCCTCCGCGATATCGGTGCAGCGGGTGATCCCGCCGAAAATATTGACGAGGATGGACTTCACTTTCCCGGAGGCGAGAATGAGTTTGAACGCCTCAACCACTTTGTCCGGGTTCGAGGAACCGCCGACGTCGAGGAAGTTGGCCGGGTTGCCGCCGTGAATGTTGATCATGTCCAGCGTCGCCATTGCGAGGCCGGCACCGTTGACCATGCAGCCGATGTCGCCGTCGAGTTGGATAAAGGCGAGCCCCTTTTCCTTGGCTTCGATCTCGTTGACGTCTTCTTCTTCCATGTCGCGGAGTTCGACGATTTCGGGATGGCGGAACAGGGCGTTGTCGTCGAAATTGAGTTTGCCGTCGAGGCAGAGCACGCTGCCGTCTCCAGTGAGCACCAGCGGGTTGATCTCGGCTTGGGTGCAATCGAGTTTGACGAACATGTCGAACAGCTTCTCGAGCACCTCCATGGTTTCATCGACCGATTTGCCGCCGAACAGCGCTTCTGCGAGCGGGCGAGCCGCGTCCTTCGGGAAGGTGAGTTTGCTGGTACTGAAGCGTTTGATCGCGTCCGGATTGTCGTGCGCGACCGTTTCGATTTCCACCCCGCCCTCGGCCGAACCGATGAAACCAATGGCTTTGGCGCTGCGGTCGAGAATCACGGCAAGGTAGGCTTCTTTCTCGATCGAGGAGCAACCGTCTTCAATATAGAGACGCTTGACGATGTGGCCTTTGATATCGAGCCCGAGGATGTTGCCGGCATGTTCGCGGACCTCCTCGACCGTTTTCGCGATCTTAACGCCACCGGCGAGACCGCGTCCGCCGGTGTGCACTTGGGCTTTGACGGCGACGACGTCGCCAAATTTCTCATACGCAGCGACGGCTTCCTCAACCGTATACGCCACGATCCCGTCCTGAACGGGTAATCCGTGTTCGCGAAAGAGATCCTTCGCCTGATGTTCGTGAATGTTCATTATATCTAAGTCTAAATCTATGTTTTGCGGGGTGCATACGTGCCTTGGCGGGGAACGCAAAAGAAAAAGCAGCGGCCTTTGGAGCGTGGATGGGCCCTTCCTTGTATCGCGCCATCATCTGGAAATACGGTGTTTTCCCGAGAAGTCATTGTACCAAGAAAAAGAAAGGGGCAGAAACACCATGGTGCCTCTGCCCCTTCCAGGTTCCCCCCGGACGCCCCGAATGTCTCCGTGGTCCCAACATTGGAGTATTGTACGCTTTGGGAGGTTCGCGAAAAAGGCAAAGTTGGCTTAAATCGTCCCTGCGAAAATGCGTTCACTGCTCAAGCAGATCCTTCGGCCGGACGCGTTTGGTGTACTTGTTTCACCGCTACACGACCGGAGCATCTCCGGTGTGATTGGCAACTACGCCGCCGTCTCGAATTTTTTCCACCTGATGCGCCGCGCCCTGTTCAAATGGAAAAACCGCCGAAGCCAAAAGCTTATGGCAAGCCTTTGCCATAGAGTGGCAAGCTTCTGCCATAGTATGGCAAACTCCTGCCACTCTATGGCAAGGTTTTGCCATAAACCCCCGTTGAGTCTTTCTGGTCTTTTTCTGCGCCACGTCGTAAAAGGGACATCCCTTGGAAAACACCCATGAAAAAACTTCCCTTCTTGCTCATCCCCGCTGTTTTATTTGCTGGCCTCCTCGCTGTGTTCGCGGAGGAGAAAAAAGTGCGTAAGCCGCTGCCTTCCGCCGAAGAAGTCGCCAAGCTCCCGAAAGACGGTGGAGAGGAATTTAACCGGCTAGTGTTCGAAACCAGTCCGTACCTGCGCCAGCACGCGCGCAACCCGGTCGACTGGTATCCTTGGGGCAAAGAGGCCTTCGCGCTGGCCAAGAAAACCGACCGCCCGGTGTTTCTTTCGGTCGGCTATTCGAGCTGCCACTGGTGCCACGTGATGGAACACGAGTCGTTCGAGAATGAGGAGACCGCCGCGATCATGAACAAGCTTTATGTTAACGTGAAGGTGGACCGTGAAGAGCGTCCGGACATCGACGAGATCTACATGAACGCAACCCAAGCCATGGTCAACCGGGGCGGTTGGCCGAACTCGGTCTGGCTCACCCCCGACCGCAAACCTTGGTACTGCGGCACCTACTATCCGGACAAAGACATGCCCGGCCGACTCAGTTTCACCAACGTAATGAACCAACTCGACGGCTTCTGGACCGACCGCCGTGAGGACGTATACGCGCAAGCGGAAGAACTCTCCGCCGTCGTGTCGCGGATGAGCTACGGCAACGCGCGTTCGTCCGGCGCGCCGCTCAACCGCGGCACCGTCGAACAAACCATGGACGACATCGCGACTGAGTTTGATGCGATCAATGGCGGCTTTGGCGGCGCGCCCAAATTTCCGCCGCACGGCGCCCTGCGCCTGCTCAATTACGAAGTGCGCAGTCAGGCCCGCGGCGACTGGATGAACATGCTCACCACCACGCTCGACAAGATGGCGCTTGGCGGCATGTACGACCAAGTCGGCGGCGGCTTCCATCGCTACGCGACCGATGCGGTGTGGTTTCTGCCGCACTTCGAAAAAATGCTCTACGACAACGCGCAGCTCGGCCGCGCCTACACGCTCGCCTACGAGATAACGTCGAACGAAAACTACCGCGTGGTCGCCGAAGGCATCTTCGATTGGGCTCTGCGCGAGATGCGCGATCCCGCCGGCGGCTTCTACAGCGCCTACGACGCCGACAGCGAAGGCGAGGAAGGCATTTTCTATCTGTGGAAATGGCAGGAGGTGGAAGACATTCTCGGCAAGGAAGACGCCGACCTTTACCGCGCGACCTACAACTTCACCGAACAAGGCACCTACTACGAGGAAGCGACGCGCGTTCGTACTGGCCACAACATTCCGCATCTGAAAAAGTTCGTCGTCGATAAGGACACCCGGGCTCGGCTCGACGCGATGAATCTCAAGCTGCGCAAGGTCCGCGACAAGCGTGTCTGGCCCGGACTCGACGACAAAGTCCTCACCAGTTGGAACGGTCTGATGATCGGCGCGCTCGCCAAAGGTGGCGAGCTGCTCGACAAGCCGGAGTACACCAAGGCCGCCGAGGAAGCCGCCCAGTTCATTCTCGACACCATGCAGAAAGATGGACGCCTGTTGCACACCTACAGTCAGGGGAAGGCCAAGCTCAACGGCTACCTCGACGACTACACTTTTCTCGCGAATGGCCTGCTCGATTTGCACGAGGCGACCGGCGATGAGAAATGGCGCGACGAAGTCGTCCGGCTCGTCGGCGTGCTCAACAAGCACTACAAAGATGAGAAGGGTGGGGCATACTTCTACACCTCCAGCGATCATGAGAATTTGATCGCGCGCAGCAAGGACCCGATCGACAAGGCGGTGCCGAGTTCGAACGCGATGGCGGCCCTGATGTTCATGCGTCTCGGCGAAAGCCTCGGCAACGACGGCTACCTGAAAAAAGGCAAAGGCATCGTCGAGTTGTTCGACACGGTGATCACCCGGATCCCGCGCGCGAGTTCGACCATGATGCTCGCCTTATCCAAACACATCGACGCAACCAGCGCTGCCGGTCTTGCTGGCGGTGTTGCTGGTGCGCCCGGAGCCGGCGTTGCGGCCCCGCCCGGTGCCGTGCAAGCGGCGCTCAAACTCGACGCGCTGGTGGAGAAGAAGAGCGTCAAACTCGCGGTGAAACTCGACAAGAAGGAACTCGAGGCCGGCGATCCGATCGTGATCACCGGCACCTTCCTGATGAAGGAGCACTGGCACATCCAGACCAACAAACCCAAAGATCCCGACACCACCATCGCCACCGTGTTCGAACTGGCCGACGATACCGTTTGCGAAGAAGGCTTCGCGGCCTGGCCGAAAACCAAAGACTTCAAAATCGGCCCGATTGTTGCCCCCGGCTTCGAGGGCTCCGCAGAAGTGAAGCTATTGGCGAAGATCAAAGGCGATCTCAAACCCGGCAAGCACACGCTCAAACTGAAAGCCGGTTGGCAGGCCTGCGACGATGAAGGACTTTGCATCTTTCCCGAAGAGGCCATCATCGAGATTCCGATCACGGTGAAGTAGTCGCGAGTAGCGAACAATCAGTCGTTCGTACTCCATAGCGGTGCCAAATCTGATGCGCACCGCAGTCCATCGTACGACTGCATCGGGAAAGGCAGTTGCACTACCGCCAGCCTGTTCCTATTGTTGATCATGGATTCCGGACAAGATCGCACACGAAGGTTCGTGCTGAAATACCTGCCCCTGCTGGTCGTTCTCGGACTCGCCTTGGCGGGAGCGGCGGCTTTGCAACTCCGCAGCGCAGCAGGCGTTGCGCTCATGTCTTTCATGACCCAGTTCATGGGCTTGTTCCTGCTCAGCTTCGCCATGTTCAAGCTGTTCGATCTGGCTGGGTTCGCGACCGGTTTCCGCAAATACGATTTGCTCGCCGGGGTCGTTCCGGTTTACGCGCTGGTCTATCCCTTCCTCGAACTCGCGCTCGCGCTGCTCTACCTCAGCGGCCGCGTTCCGCGTGTTGCCTTCGTTGGCACCATCGTTCTGATGGGCTTCGGCTTGCTGGGGATCGTTCGGAGTATGCGCCGCGGCCAAGATCTGCAATGCGCTTGCATGGGCACGTTCTTGAAGGTTCCGCTCAGCACGGTCAGTCTCGCCGAGAACGCGGGCATGACCGTGATGGCGGTGGTCATGCTGTTGTTGAACTAATCCCCGGGCGGGCGGTCACAACAAACACGTCACTCGTCGCTTGTTTCCCGCTTCTGTTCGAACATCCACGTGAGCGCGTCTTTGTTCGACCAGACCTTGCGTCCGGCGCTGTGACCTTCCTCGGCGAACACGGTGATCTTGGCCTTTGTTCCGCCGGCCTTTTTGATCGCGGCGACCAGACGTTCGGAGCGTTCGGCGGGAACGACCTTGTCCTTGCCGCCGGCAAAGGCCCAGAGCGGTACGGTCGCGAGATTTTTGGCCCAAGCGTCGAGTTCGGGCGTGACGTCTTTCGGGCCGCCGGGGCCGATGCCACCGACGACTGGCACGATGGCGGCAAAGTGTTCGGGGTTGTTGCCGCCCCACATCCAACTGCCGTAACCGCCCATGCTGTTGCCGGTGAGGTAGAGGCGAGTGGCATCGACCGGCAGGGTTGTTTTGAGTTCGGCGAGCAGGAGATTGAGGTCGGCGGCGGTCCAGGTCGCGCGTTTCTCCCGAGTGCTTTTGATGCACTGCGGCGCGACCACCAGGCAGGGGCCGAGTTCGTAGCGTTTGGCCGTTTCGTACACGCCGCGCGGCTGGCCTTGAATGCGACGCACATCGTCGCCACCACCGCCGCCGCCATGCAGAAAGATGATGGTCGGCAAGGGCTTGTCCGAGTCGGTCGGGCCGAACACCAAATATTCCGGGTTGAGTAGCTCAACCTTTGCCGCAGTCTCGGCGGTGTATTCTTTGACTACTGGCATCTCGCGTTGGCCGAACGCGGGGATCAGGCCGATGATCGCGAAAAAAGACAGGATGGGGAGGCACTTGTTCATGCAGGGATTCTGAGCGAAACTCCATCGGATTGAAACCGATATTCCTCTCGTCATTTCACTCAATAAAGTTGACAAAAGTTGACAAGTCTCCGCTTGATGGAGTACGGTTGCTAAGCCCTATGGATAAATCTCTTAATCTTCCGTCTATTGAGGCCAAACTTGAAGAACTTGGGTTGAACCAATCCAAGCTCGCTGAACAGGTTGGCCTTTCACGTGCGGCCATCAGCAAGTGGATGAAGGGGACGGCATTCCCTCGTCCTCCGGAACTTCTCAAACTCGGTCGTGTGCTTGGCCTGATGCCCGGCGAATTGGTGATTAAACCAATCTCGGTGCATGAACCCTTGGTGGCCTTCCGAAAAAAAGGAGCCAGCAAAACAACCGAGGACCACATCCAGCGTGCCAGGGAGATGGGTGAGGTGTTACGCCCATTGATCCCTTACTTGGGCTTCGATGAGTTCTTCGCTCCGCCCTCCTTGAAACGTCCGAGCAGTGACTACGAGTACATCCAAGATGTGGCGCTGAAAATTCGTCGAGAACTGGATGTCGAGGAAGACGAACGAATTGAGTTCGAAGACCTCATTAAAAAGTTTCATGAGTATCAAGCGGTGATCATCCCGACCATGAGAGGCTCCGTGAAGAACCACGAGAACGCTCTCCATATCCACCTTCCAGACTCCATGACCACATGGATCTACCTCAACCTCGATAGCGAAATCCATGACTTCAAATTCTGGATGGCCCATGAGTTCGGTCACATTCTCAGTGTCGATCTTTTGAGGGATGGGAAATCAGAAGAAGCGGAGGACTTTGGGGACTCGTTCGCAGGAGCCTTGCTCTTTCCCCGTCCGGCTGCCGAAGAGTATGCTCCTCGATATCGTAGAGCAAAGACTGACGCATCACGGATCAAGATTCTCATGGATGCCGCCAAGGAGTTCGTGATCTCCCCCTTGAGTGTCTACAAGGAACTTGAGAAACTCAGCGAGTACCAGAAGTGGGCGTTTACGGAGGTTGAACCGACCAGCCTCTTTCCTGCCATCTCCAAGTTCAACAAAAGGTACAAGACCGTTAGCGAGATGCTCTTTGACGGGGACAAACCGACACCAAACCAGTTCATGAGAGTCGCTCAAGAAACGTTCGGGACTGAAATCTACAAAGCCCTTGGCAAATACCTCAAGAGCGAATCAGGATCTGTCGGGCATGTGTCAAAAATTCTTGGGATTCGCCTCGTTGATGCAAAAGCGATCTATGCTGCATTGGTGAAATAGCTCAGGAGGATTCTGATGGCACGTACTCGAATCCTGCTCGACTCCAATAGTTACTTTCGACTGGCGCAGAATCTTCACCCCCTGCTATTCAATGAGTTCGGAGAGGAGAAGTTCACTCTTTTCGTTCATGCTGATTTGAACTGGGAATTCAAGCGAAGTAGCCGTCTCCGATCCAAATTCGACTGGGTGATGGACGAAGAGTTCGTCGAGAATCGAAAACGAAGTCTGCGGATCAAAAAGGACGAGAAAGAACCGATTGAGGTGACCCATGCCTACATTTGGGAACATGTTCGTGAGGGGAACCTCGGACCGTCCGACATCGATGTCCAAATTCTGGCAACGGCTGCGGTCCTTGAGATCATGGTGGTTACGGATGATGCTGACATGATCGCGGTTGCGGACATGTACGGGATTCACTGGATCAGCAGTTTGGAGCTAATCAAGATGATGCTCGACCATGATCATATCACGATGGAGAACGTCAGCCGTGTGGTGGACCAGTGGAGATACGACAAAGATTTGCCCAACAAGCATTTCGAAAAGGATTTCGAGAGAATCTTTGGATCACCAGAATGAATCAGGTCTTCGATGCGTGCCGTGTTCACTCCAAGCGCAAAAAAGTGGAGTACTGTATATAATGTCGAATGGAATGCTCTTGCCGGGAGCTCTTACTACAATCGGGGTCGTCGTCCCTACTTTGGTGGGGTGTCTGAATCTTGAAGGAAGCAATAGATTCCTTGTCTTGTTTATTGGGGCAATCTGCTGGTTACTGGCAATTTATGGGGCATATCTGACGAAGTGGCAAGTTGGGGAGAACTTTCAGAAACAAATGGAGGAATTCTCGATACTAAAAGGGGCCCACCTCAAGTTGGGCGGGACGGCGGAAGAGTTGCGCCAATCAAATGTTGAACTCACTCAAAAGTTATCTGAGATGGAGTCCAAATTAGAACGCAGGCATGCGCGTTCTGAATTCGAGTCATTCATGCATGACAAATTTCTTCCCATTTGTGACCAAGCTGTGGATGCCTGCAACGATTTTTTGTATGATGTTCAGGGTTCCGAACAGGTGCTCCATAATCTTTGGTTCTCTTTTCTCGACAGCAATGATCGGGCCATCTCGTTGCTGGCGCAATCTGGAATCGCGCCGAAGGAGGAATTCATGGGGATGCTGAATGAGATAAAGGAGATGTCTTCAGCTTTTGAGTATGTCTTAGCACAATCAAAACACAGAGAGGCAGAGGTTCTGCGGTTCCTCGAAGCGATTGCAGATTTTTTAAGTCGATACCGGTCTTGGGTACGTCCAGATTGGAACCAGAGTTAAACTCCCGAGAGTAAACAAGAATACTCCAATTGCTCCCGGCGGACGGTGCGGGAATGAGCAAGAGGGCGTCGTAAAACTCTGTCTCTCTTTTCGGCATTCTTTCCTTTCCCTCTTCTTTCTCCCTTTGCCCAACAGCGCTCGCGGATGTTCGTCGGGACTGCGTGTTTGGCAAGCGGGCAAAAGAAAAGGACTTACATGAGAGTAAGTCCTAAAAGTTGGTAGCGGGGGCTGGATTTGAACCAGCGACCTTCAGGTTATGAGCCTGACGAGCTACCAGGCTGCTCCAC
>ENA-ORXR01000603-ORXR01000603.1-marine-metagenome-genome-assembly--contig:-NODE-603-length-46754-cov-16.945284_pt1 | contig 46754 bp, 40 predicted proteins | sample MGYA00237866_ERZ511479 | MGnify/ENA metagenome assembly ERZ511479
AGACTTCGCACTTCGTGAGACCTTTGCGCGCACCCGACGCGCCTATAAAGGAGAGACAGTTTTCTCCCAAGGGGGAATCCAAGACCAACTTTACATCGTAAAATCCGGCTGGTTTTTCTCTTACGCCATTTTGACCGACGGGTCCCGTCAGATCCATGAAGTATTTACGGCGGGGGACGTCATTGGGACAGAAAACTTGTCTTGGTCAAAGGCGACGGCTTCGGTCGCATGTGCGGTTGCGGGCGAGCTTTACACCGCGCCGATATCTGAGACCCGTTCCGTGATGCAGCGCTATCCGCGCTTGGCTGGCGCTTTCCGGGCTCTGCTAATGGTCCACAACACATTGTTGATTGATCGCCTAACCGCCGTTGCCCGGCTGGACGCCTATAACCGGATTGCATTTTTCCTCTCCGACGCCCTCGCGCGGCAGAACCTGACCGCCGAGACCCGTTCGAACATATTGCAGATGCCCCTGTCGCAAAACCTAATTGCGGATGCGCTAGGGCTGTCCTCTGTTCATGTGTCCCGTCAATTTGGGAGGCTCATCAAGCTGGGTTTGATACAGAAAATCGGCCGCAAAAACCTCAAAGTTCTGAATATTGAGACGTTACAGGCTTTGGGCGATTATAAAAATCGATTTGAAAATCTGGGACCTGCGCTGTCTTCTCAATCTGACACTGCGCAGATAACCGACTCAGTATTTGCCGCGACCCAAATATCGACCGGCTCCTGCCAAGACCTCCCGGTGTAAATAAGGCTCAGAAAGCGCCGTCCTAAAGGGAAGTAAATTTTTACGGTTGATAATCCGTTACGGATTGGAATAACTGATAAAAACCGATTTTCTCTGTAAAAAAATTGGAACGGACTCTCGTCTCGGCCCGTTGTTCTTGCATGTCCGCCCTCGAAGACATTTTAGGCCACAAGCCCCGCGCTCTCATTGTAGAGGACGATCCGTTCGTTCTCCTCGATATGGAGGACATGCTTGGTGCTGCGGGAATGGATGTAACCGGATTGGCAGTATCCAAGTCTGCGGCCCTTGATTTAATCGAAAAAAAAGATTTCGACATTGCTACGATTGACTACAATCTTGCGGGCGACACTTCCGAAGAAATCGCCCAAATATTGGAGGAAAAAAACATTCCCTTCATCCTGGTCTCTGGCAAAACAGATATGCTTAAAAGTAAATCCGCATTCCAAAACCACCCTGCGCTGGAGAAGCCGGTCTCAGAACACATTCTTGCTAAAACGATCAATAAATTGGCGTTTGGCTAACGGTATTTAATATGTGCCGTCCGATTGCGGTGTGAGTAATGTTCCTGCTATGTTCTTTTTATGGCAAAGACACTCATTAACAAATTAGCTATTCTAGCAGATGCAGCGAAATATGATGCATCCTGCGCATCTTCTTCTACAACCAGAAAAGACAGCCTGACGTCAGGCGGCATCGGGTCCACAGAAGGTATGGGAATATGCCATTCATACGCCCCTGATGGTCGGTGCATTAGCCTTTTAAAAATTCTCCTCACAAACTTCTGTATCTATGATTGCCGCTATTGCGTGAACCGAGTTAGCTCAAATGTGAAGCGGGCGCGGTTTAGCGTAGATGAGGTCGTCAAGCTCACCCTCGACTTCTACAAACGAAATTATATTGAAGGCCTGTTCCTCTCCTCCGGCATTATCCGTAGCTCTGATTACACGATGGAGCAGATGGTCGAGATCGCGCGGCGGCTGCGCGAGGACCACAAATTTCGAGGCTATATTCACCTCAAAACTATTCCGGAAGCCGACCCGCTGCTCATCAAAAAAGCGGGTCTTTTGGCAGATCGACTCTCCATCAATATTGAGCTGCCGACGGAGGCTTCCCTTCAATCCTATGCGCCCGAGAAATCGACGACGACGATTAAAACCGCCATGGCGGGCGTGCGTCAAGGCATTGAGGACCACCGTCCTGATAAAAAAGAACGCACTCATCACCGCCCGCCTAAGTTCTCCCCCGCTGGGCAATCCACGCAGATGATCGTCGGGGCAGATTCCAGCACGGACGCCGATATCATGACGTCTTCGACCACGCTCTATTCCAGCTATAAATTAAAACGCGTTTATTACTCCGCTTTCTCGCCCATCCAAGATGCATCGAAAGATCTGCCTCTGGTGAAACCACCCTTGATGCGCGAACATCGCCTCTATCAAGCCGATTGGCTGTTGCGGTTTTATGGCTTTGAGACGGGCGAAATCTTTGCCGGACGGCAGGATAATATGCTCGATTTAGACATTGATCCGAAACTCAGCTGGGCGTTGACCCACCGCGAAGGGTTCCCGGTTAATGTCAACCGCGCGTCAAAGGATCAACTCGTCCGCGTCCCGGGGCTGGGCTTGAAATCAGTTGACCGCATCATACGTGCCCGCCGTCAATCGAAATTGCGCCTGTCGGATATTAAGACCATCGCACGCTCCGTGAAAGTCTGCCGCGCTTTTATCGAAACGGCCGATTGGACACCCGGCAGCCTGCTCGATAGCGCGTCATTGCGCGCGGCATTTGCGCCGGAACCCAAACAGCTTTCTTTATTATGAGATGCGTAACACTTACGCATGAGACGGATTTTGACGTGTGGCGTGATACCGTGCGCCCCCTCCTCGCGCTCCGTTTGCCCTGCAAAGATTTAGGCTGGCGCGTGGGACGTGATTCACAGGATTTATTCACTGATATAACAGAGCCGCCCGAAGCCAAAAACGCAAAAGCGCGCACTTATCCCATCCGCATCACCAAACATCAGGTAGAGATGTGTAAACGCGTGCTCTGCCATATTGACCCTGCTCGGCATTATCATCTCTACGCCACCCTCCTACGTCTTCAGACGGATCCTCATGCTTTGGATGATCCAACTTTTACCAATGGACGATGGGTGCGCGATGCCGACCAAGCCGTGCGTCGGGACCGACATAAAATGCACGCCTTTGTGCGGTTTAAAAAAGTTGGCGAGCGGGAAACGAAATCGGGTTTGCGAGAAAATTTTGTCGCTTGGTTTGAACCCGATCACCGCATTGTTGAATTAACAGCAGGTTTCTTCGCGCGGCGATTTACAGGCATGGATTGGTCCATACTAACGCCGCATGGGTGCTCACATTGGAATGGCGAGTCTCTCTCCATTTCGCCCGGCGTCGATAAATCCCATGCCCCAAATTCCGATATGACCGAAGCGGCTTGGACAACCTATTACAGTTCCATATTCAACCCCTCGCGCGTGAAAATCGGCGCGATGATGTCGGAGATGCCGAAGAAATATTGGAAGAACCTGCCGGAAGCCGCCGTCATCCCGCAGCTCATCCAACAGGCGCAGCGTCAGGAGTCCGGCTTTATGACGGCCCCGGAAACTGCGCCGCACAAGCTCACCGATAAAGTCCGCCCCGATGTTTATGCCCTGCGCCCCGTTCCGAGCGAGATCAAAACATGGGGCGATGCAAAAGAGGCCGCAAACCGCTGTACCGACTGTGCGCTGCATGCTTGCGCCACGCAAACCGTTTTTGGCGAGGGCCCATTGAACGCAGAGCTGATGCTGGTCGGGGAACAGCCCGGTGACCAAGAAGATTTGACAGGGAGACCCTTTACCGGACCGGCGGGTCAGTTACTGGATAAAGCGCTGGACGCAGCAGGTTTAGATCGTGGTGGATTATACATCACCAATGCCGTGAAACATTTTAAATTTGAACCTCGTGGAAAATTCAGACAGCACCGCAATCCCGCCGCAGATGAGATTGAGCGCTGCAAAAGCTGGCTGGATATAGAACGACAATTTGTTCAACCACGCGTGATTTTGGCGCTTGGGAAAACGGCTTTACGGTCCCTCACAGGTCATTTAGGCTCGTTGAAATCAGTTCGGGGTCAAATACTGACCGGGGCCAATGGTGAGACTATTTTGGCGACCTGTCATCCCAGCTATCTTTTGCGCCTGCCAAAGGGCGAAGCACGAGCCCGGGAATATTGCAGATTTGTGGATGATTTGGCGCATGCCCAATCCCTGAAGAAGTCTATGCCCCAACCCGTAGCGCACTCTGCGGTTCAGGCACTTGCAGCGACTCCCTAGATGTTGAAAGAAAGGCTCAGGATTTAACGCGGAGCCCCTAAACAATGTTACAGACACCTTGGTTGAAGACATATAAAGCGCTCGGCATTCAGGAGGTCGCGCCGGCTGACCTCACTCTCGCCGATTACATGGAAGACCACGCCCGCATTCGCCCTGACGCCGCCGCTCTTTATTACTTCTCGCGAAGCTGGAGCTTTGCGCAAGTTAATGCGGAGGCTAACAAACTCGCCAATGCCCTTCGGGATTTAGGCATTGGATCTGGCGATGTTGTGGGCTTTCACCTGCCAAACCTTCCACAGTATTATCTGGGCCTCGCCGCCGTGTCTAAATTAGGCGCCACTGGATCAGGCGTCTCGCCTCTCCTCGCCCCGCCGGAACTGGCGCATCAAATTTCTGACGCGAAGATCAAAGTCCTGATGAGCTTCGAAGCGCTGGCCCCTGCGGTCACGGCCATGTCCACGCCAGATTGTTTGGAGACTGTCATCGTCTGCGGCGCGCGAGATACTTTGGACGCACCTGATGTCGCATTGCCGTCTCTGCCTAATGTAATGACCGTAAGTTTCAATGATGCCATGGCCGACAAATCTACCGAGTTTGAGACCGTCAAGGTAAAGCCCACTGAGACCTTCATGATTCAATATACGGGCGGTACGACGGGCAAACCCAAAGGCGCGATGCTGTCCCACCGCACATTGCTGCATAATCCCGTTCAAGTCTTAGCTCTCGCGCCGGAGGTTCAGATCGGAGACGAGACCTTCGTCACCGCCTTCCCGCTTTTTCATATTGCGGGCTTATGCTTTGGGCTGATGTCCGTGCTGACGGGCGGATCTTATGAATGCCTGCCGGACCCGCGCGACACAGACCGCATTTGCGATGTACTCAAGCTGCGCCCTGTCACGCGCTTTGCCGCTGTACCTGCACTTTATGATATGTTGGCGGCCAATCCGAAATTTAAAGAGAGCGATTTTTCCCGCATTCTCATGGCCTGTTCCGGGGCCGCGCCCATGACGAAGACCACACAGGAAGCCGTCACAAATTTAATCGGCAAACCCGTGATGACGGATATATTTGGCATGACGGAAACGGGGCCGTGCCATACCTCCAACCCTGTCAGCGCGCCAAAACCAGGCTCAGTGGGGCTGCCATGTGCAGGTGCAAAAATCCGTATTCGTGACGTTGAAACAGGTGACCAAGATATGCCGCTCGGCGAGATCGGCGAGATATGCTCCGCCGGACCGCAGGTCATGAAAGGCTATTTGGGATTACCTGAAGAAAGCGCGCGGGCCTTGCGCGAGATCGACGGCGAACTTTGGATGTTCACCGGCGATGTCGGATATATGGACGAGGACGGCTATGTTTTCCTCTGTGACCGCGCAAAAGATATGTTGGTAGTCGGCGGTTTCAAAGTCTTCTCTGTCGAAGTCGAAGACAAGCTGAGTGTATTGCCGATGGTAGCGGGCTCTGCCGTGATTGGGACGCCCGACACCAAACGCCCCGGCAATGATATCGTCAATCTCTATATCGCGTTGTCGCCTGACTATCGCGAGCGTGATGAGAATGAGCTGCGCGCGGAACTCATTGGGTGGATCCGCGAAAATATGGCGGCCTATAAAGTCCCAAAAACAATTACGTTTATCGACGCTATACCCCTTACCCCCATTGGCAAGATCGATAAGAAAAAACTTCGCGCAGAAGCGCTGCTGGCATGAAGTTGAACCGCCGTCATTTTGTTGGAGGATTGGGGAGTGCGGGGCTATTAGGCTGCGCGCCGAAAACCCAATTCGAGACATATGATGGGGATGCCAATGTCTTAGTCCTCGGCGCAGGCCTTGCCGGATTGCGAGCGGCGCAAATTATGGCGGATGCCGGGAAATCGATCATCGTTTTAGAGGCCAATGACCGTGTGGGCGGACGGATATTTACGCGGCGATATGATGACGGATATTTTGAAGCGGGAGGCGCTCGCATCCGGCAAATGGATAGGCGTCTGCGAGCTCTTGTGACGGAGATGGGGCTGCTGTCGGAGCCTGCGGATACGCTACCGAAGACAAACACAGTCTGGGCGCAAGGCCAAAGCCTCGTTCTGGACCCGGCACAAAGCACCTCTTTCTCAACAGGCCCAAACGCCCGGTTCAAACCCGACACAAGCGATCTAAAAATTACCGGCGGGGCGCAAAGACTTCCCGACGCGATGGCGAACAGTCTCGTCAACTGGCCGGTTCTCAAAACCTACGTGAAATCGATTTCTGTCGCGGAGAATGGGGTTGCCGCCGAAGATCATACGGGCCGCATTTGGCGCGGTCAAAAGATGCTTTGCACTCTGCCCTTTGGCGCATTGCGGCATTTGGAAGTTAACTCTGACATGACGAATGCGCAAAAACGCTCAATCACCCGATTGCCTTATGTGCAAAATCTTCAAATTCACTTTCGCGCAAAAACACGGTTTTGGGAAAAGGATGGCTTGCCCGCCGATATGTGGACGGACGGGCCGCTGGGACATATCATCGCCATTCGTGATACAGCGGGAGAGCCCACAGGTCTTTTTTATAGCTCTTATTATGGCGATAATATCGCAGCGCTGTATCAAGAGGGTGAGAACGGTTTGCACCAACGCTTTCGGACAGAATTGGCGCGCCTGCGGCCCTCGACCTATGCCGCAATTGAGATTCTGGAGGTCGTGAATTGGACAAAAGATAATCGCGCGGCGGGCGGAGCTTATATGCAAATTCCTGCTGGTGATATTCTGGGAGACCCCATCGGCGGTCTGTATTTTGCGGGCTCTCACTTGAGCCAAGAAGCAACAGGTATGGAAGGCGCGCTGGACTCTGCCGAACGCGCCGCCGCCGCGATTTTGGCCTAGCGCTGTTTACCGATAAATAGGATGATTAGCCCCACGGCCCAGCTACCCCATTTCTCAACGACATCAGCCAGAGGCCCGTCAATGCCGTAAGCCGTCACTGCGATAACAAAACCTGCAATAATTGCGATGAATTTAAAAACATCACGCACCCTCATGCCAAGACAACTTACTAGGACAACTGGACCGAAAGCTGCGCCCAATGCGACCCAGGAAAACAGCACACGGCTAAAAATTTCTTGCGGCAAGAATAGCGTCAGAAACACGGCAATCACCGCCACGCCGACCATCGCCAATCGCCCGAAAAGGAGCGCTTTTTTCGGGCTCGCATATGTCACGCCGCTATCGTGAGACACCGCAGAGGCCGCAGCCAAGAGCAGACTATCCACCGTTGACATCACTGCAGACAGCACCGCCGCAATGACAACGCCTGCGAGGACGGACGGAAGATAAGCCTGCGCGGCGGCAAAGAACAGACTCTCCCCGCCCGTATCGACTTGCAAGGCGCGACCGGCAAAGGCCAAACAGATGAGGCCTGAGTAAATAACCACACCCCATCCAATCGTAATGGCGGCCGCTTTCTTGCGCTCACCTTGTGTCCGCACCGCCATAATCCGGTTTAGCAGTTGCGGCTGTCCCAGTGCGCCGAGCCCAGTTCCGAATAACCCCATCGCGACACCAATCCCCGCCATCCCCACAGCGCCATTGGTGAAGCTGAAATATTCCTTCGGGGCGGTCGCGTGCAGCGTGTTCACGACTTCGCCAAAGCCGCCCGCCGCCATGACCGTCGCCACAGGCACAAGAATACAGGCGAGCATCATCACGCCCGCTTGCAATGCGTCCGTCATACTTGCGGCCCAAAACCCGCCAAGCAGGCAATAGGCAACAATAACGACCGCGCCAATAATGACGGCTTCGGCAATCCCTAAACCAAACACTTCATCCAGCGCATTGCCTGCGGCCTGGAATTGGCTGGAAATATAAAACACAAAACAAAACAGAATGAGCCCTGCGCAGAGAAGACCCGTCGCGCGTTTTATGCCCCCGCCCATCCCCTCGGTGATGAAATCGACGATGGTGATATGTCCCTTGGCCGCCGTTTCCGCATTTAGCTTTGGCCCCATCACGAGCCAGGTCATCAGATAACCGCCGAAGATCCCCGGCACCAACCACAGACCGACTGCGCCTTGGGTGAAGACCATTCCAGTAAAGCCGAGCAGCACCCAAGCCGAACTCGTTGAGGCCGCATAGGACAGACCCGCAGTCCACGCGCCCAAGCCGCCGCCTTCGCCGCCGCTGGCGAGAAAGAAATCGGATTCATCCGAGACGCGCTTTGACGCCCAAAAGCCCACGCCGAGCAGGACGAATTTATAGGCAATGAGAGTTATTAGCACGACGGTGGTGTCTGACATAAAATCCCCTATTTCCCTTATTCCAGCATCAGGGATAGGCTAGCTTGTTCTCTAAGCCAAGGCGGCTTTTTGGTGCGTCGCAGTGCAATGAATGCGCAAATGAACTATTCCAAAACAACTGGGTTTAAATTTTTGCCGTCAACTAATTGCTCTATTGGCCGCATATGGTTATTTAAGCTATCATGGTTGGCAGACAGGACATAGTTAAAGCTTCGACGGAACTGTTTGCGGCGCATGGTTTCAAGTCGACCTCAATTTCAGACATCTCAAAAGCCGTTGGTCTTTCGGCTTCAGCGGGAGGTATATATCGTCATTTTAAATCAAAAGACGCAATATTTGATGCGATATTTGACGACTACTTTGACAACTACACCACTTTTTTAACGGAGGTGGACTCCAACATAAATGGGGCCGAAGGGGTCGATAAACGGCAACTCGCCCGCACTTTGCTTGAGCTTTCATTCGGCCAAGCAAAGATGAGTGATGCGATTATCACGATCTATTTAAAGGATCGAAACCTTTTAAAAGAAAAACATATCACACAGGCTACCTCCCTGAGAGAAAATTCCGTCGCGATTTTTAAGTTTATTTGTAAATATATTTCTGGAGATAACTTAGTTTTTGATGCTGACGCTATTGCTGCGATCTTAATCGACTCCATCAACTTTCGAGTGAGTAATTTTGTGCCTGACTATGGAATAAGTGAAGAGCGATATCTTACCTCCCTGACTGACCTCTTTTATTCACTTGTCGTGACTGAAGATACCTAAGGCGCATGCTCAGTTAGCTTCGAAGACTAGGGCGATGAGCGACCGTCTCTATCGGTATACCATCCCTCTTTCACTGCCATTTCCACAGAGCACGTCAACACTCGCCCAGCGACTCTTTGTCACAAGAAAACAGTAACCATGAAAGTAAGTAAGTAATTACTTTTTAACAGATACGTGGTCCATAGGAGACACGCGCCCCAGAGGGCCTTCTGTTGGAGGTAAGTTTGGGGATCGTTGGTAATCCAAGACCATTGGTGAGCAGTTTTAAATTGTTGACCCGACCCCCTGTCTACAACTGTTAGAATGAGGCAATTTTGACATGATTAATGATACTGAACACAATCTAATTCGACGCTTTATAAAAGAAGCGCAAGGTAATGTTTCAATCATGTTTGCTGTGGCTTTTGTGATGCTCGTCGCTCTCGTTGGTGCGGCTGTGGATTATTCGAGATTTATAAAGGAACATCAGAACGCCCAAGACAGCGTGGATAATGCTGCTCTCGCCGCCGCCGTCGCTCTCTCTAGGGCCTCCGACATGAAAGAGGTGGACGTTAAGCAACTGGTGAAGGACAATATAAATACGAACAAAACCGAAGTCTTTGGGAAAATTGAAATTATCGATGGCGTGTTCGATCCTTCCACTAACGAAATAATAGTAGATGCTCGGGTGAAGGTGAAAACCGAATTCATGGGGATAATCGGAACGAAGATGTTGACCGCCGAAGTTCAGGCTGTTTCGGGCCCGGTAGGCGTTCCAGCAAATATCGATATTGTACTGGTTTTGGATAACACCTCTTCCATCGGATATCAGGACTTGAACGCATTGGTTACCGCCTCCGACGACCTCGTCGATTTCGTATTTGACAACCGAGGAACCGCAAATATCAGAATTGGAATCGTCCCGTTTTCACGTTTCGTCAATGTGGGTAGTTCTAATCTGGGGTCGGGTTGGATCAATTTTCTTGCGGCTTACAACCCTGATGGAAGTTCTTTTCAAGGGTGTGTCCATCCCTACTTTGATGACAGGGATGGCGACCTTGCGCTTCAACCCACTGCCACCGAGCCCGTAGAAGCTGCGTATGATTATGCAAAATATCCCTACTCAAATGCTCCCGCGAGCGCGCAATCGCACCCTCTATGGTGGAAATATAAATGGGACACAACTGAGTGTAATTTGAGCGAGGTGACCGCTCTTAGCTCTGACCGGAATTATCTGAAGTCGAGAATCAGCCAAATCAAAGGGCGGACGGGCGGATCCACGTATATTCCTTCAGGTTTAAAATGGGGCCATGGAATATTACAAGAAACATCACCGCTGTCCTCGACCCCGACGACATCGGGGAATAACATAAAGATCATGGTCCTTATGACTGATGGCGGGAATAAGCTCTATTGGATTCGGGAGCAGGAGTCCCCGGAGGACATCCGAACGGATGAAGAAACCGACGGCTTAACAGGCGATATGTGTGAGTCCATAAAAGCCTCAGGCATCCATCTCATGACCGTGGGGTTCAAGTTCGATAAAACAAAAGAAGAATTTGAGCGTGCGGGGAAACTCCTTAGAAACTGCGCGTCATCCTCCGGCAGTGTCTATAATCCGACTGATCGAAATGAACTGAAAGCCGATTTTGAATTGATTAGCGAGAGAATCTTGCAACAGAATATTCGGCTCCTGCGATAAGCATTTTCTATTTTAGATTTATCTATATCGAAAAAGCTCGCTTTTAGGCATGATACCTTTGAGATTTACTTGACCTGATTAATATGCCCCATTTTTCGGCCCGGTCGTATGTCCGATTTTCCGTAGAGATGAATATGCGTCCCCGGCTTCGCGGCAAGGGTTTTCCAATTCGAGACATCATCCCCAATTAAATTCGTCATGATAACGCCCCGTTGCGGGCGTGCGTCGCCCAGCGGCCAGCCCGCGACAGCGCGCATATGTTGTTCAAACTGATCCGTGCAGCCTGCGTCCTGTGTCCAGTGACCGGAGTTGTGAACGCGCGGCGCAATCTCATTCACGATGAGTTTTCCATCTGCCATTTGGAAAAACTCGACGCCCATGACGCCGACATAATCCAAATGGTCCAGAATTTGCGCAGCCATGCGCGCTGCGCTGCCGTCATCCTGTTTCGCGGGGGCCGTGCTGGTATGGAGGATGTGATTGCGGTGCACGTTTTCCGTCAGCGGATAGGCAGCAATTTGGCCGTCCAATCCGCGAGCTGCGACAATGGAGACTTCGCGTTCAAACGGGATGAAAGCCTCGAGAATACAGGGCGCGGGAGCCAGGGTCTCCCAAGCGGCATCAATCTCGGATTCAGACCGGATGATGACCTGGCCTTTGCCGTCATATCCAAAACGACGGGTTTTCAAAACGCAGGGCAAATGCAGGCGTTTCACCGCGCGGCGCAAATCATGGACACTGCCGACATCTTCGAACCCGGCCACATCCAAGCCCAATTGTGCGCGCAGGAAAGACTTCTCGTTCAGACGGTCTTGACTGACATCCAAGGCGCGCGCGCCGGGCCGCAAGGGCGCGGCAGAAGCTGCCGCTTTCGCCGACACAGCGGGTACATTTTCAAACTCATAGGTCACGGCATCGCAGCTTCGGGCGAAGACCAAGACGGCCTCGACATCATCAAATGCGCCGGTCGTGACGTGCTCGCTCACGAGGGCTGCCGGGCAATTGGCTTCGGGCGAATAAATGCGTGTCTTCAAGCCAAGCCGTGTCGCAGCGACCGCCAGCATACGGCCCAGTTGGCCGCCGCCCAGAATACCGATTGTCGATCCGGGGGCGAGGATTTTATCCGAGTTACGCGTTGTCACGGTCTGCATGGTTTACGCTTTTGGATCATGCGCAACGGAAGCTGTTTGCGCCGACCGCCATGCGCGCAGACGTGTCGCCAATGCCGCATCCGACAACGCCAAAATCGACGCCGCCATCAGCCCGGCATTTTTCCCCCCGGCCTTGCCAATCGCCAAAGTCCCGACAGGAATACCGCCCGGCATCTGCGCAATAGACAGCAAGCTATCCATACCGGAAAGAGCCGCGCTTTGCACGGGAACGCCCAAAACGGGGAGCTGTGTCATGGACGCGCACATGCCCGGCAAATGCGCTGCGCCGCCAGCGCCTGCGATGACGACATGAAAGCCTTGGTCTTCGGCTGTTTTGGAAAATTCGATGAGGCGATCCGGCGTGCGGTGAGCGGAGATGACTTTCGATGCGTAAGGCACGTCAAGCGCATCCAGCACATTGGCGGCGTGTTCCATCGTCGGCCAGTCGCTGGTCGAACCCATAATAATTGCGATTTTCGGTGAGGCCATTTTCGCCCGCTCCCATGATGTGGCAGTCTGTGTGGAAGCGATACACTCTAACCGCCTCACCGCAGGGGTCAAATGTCCATTCGCCCTGCATTGGTGAAATCTTAACACGCGATGAGCTATATCGGCCTCTAAACCTACCTTTAAACCGACTCGAGAGCTCCAACGACATGACGCCATCCCGCCTCACACGCGTTTTGCAAGACGCGGCTACGCCTCTGCACCAGCGCAGCGCGAAGGCAGATGCGACATTGATCAAGGCAAATGAGGAATTGACGGGCGAAATCGCACAACTCCGGTTGCGGATATTAGAGCTGGAACATGCGGCGGACACAGACCCGCTTGTGCCCGTTTATAATCGCCGCGCATTCCTGCGGGAAATCTCTCGGGCGCAGACTGTCATGAAGCGCTATGACATGCTCTCCACACTTATATTTTTCGATCTCAATGATTTTAAATCTGTCAATGACAGATTTGGACACGGCGTTGGGGATCAGTTGCTCAAGATGATCGGCGACGTGTTGCAAGACGGTGTTCGCGATTGCGACATGGTTGCGCGGCTCGGCGGTGACGAATTCGGCATTTTGCTCTTCAAATCAGACGTCGATGTGGCCCGTGCCAAAGCTCAAACGCTGTCCTGCCGTATCTCCGATCAGGCTGTTGACATGCCTACAGGCAGAGTAAGCGTCACGGCTGCATGGGGCGTGGCCCCGTGTGAGCCGGAAGACACTGTTGAGCAGGTTCTGGCCCGCGCTGACCGCGCTATGTATATGTCAAAACGCGCTCGAGCTTAGACGTCCTGGCCGTCGCATTTCGCCACTTGAAACTTCAAATAACATTCTACAAATTTGCCTTATTCATACCTTAATTGAGTTGGAACTTCTGTGAATGCCGCAACGTTATTGTGGCATTAGAGGAGAATTCATCATGAATACTTATATCAGAAAACTCACCCCAATCGTCGGTTTGGCGGTTATTGGAACTCTACCCTCTACGGCCTTCGCCGGGGATCAGGGCACAAAATCCGTAGTGGTTCAAACCGAAGTCAACTTCGATGAGATGCCGGTCATTACAGATGCCGTTTATCAAGCCGCATTGGTCGAGGCCGCAGCGAGAACCCTGGACGAGAATAAAGATTGGTTCCAAGTCACCTACCGTGAAGCGACAACAGCGCCCGTGACCGTCAACATAGAAAATAACGCAGAATCCCGTTATCTTGACCTGGAAAACGGCGAGCGTGTTGAGCTCGACGTTGAAACGAAAGATGTGCTGATTCAGGTTCAGAAAATCAACTTTGAAATGGGTACCGGGGCAAAGCCTGCAGATGCTAACAGCTTCGTCGCAGGAAAACTCGTCCTACCGGAAAGCTAAGCCGACCGACAAAATGACTTAAGAAGATTAGAGAAACTCGTTCATATCACATGGACGAGTTTCTCACAATTAAAGCGACTTGATAATCTCTTCGACCATCTTCTTCGCATCAGACAGCAACATCATCGTATTGTCGCGGTAAAACAGATCATTGTCGATGCCTGCATAACCGGGAGACAGAGACCGTTTTACAAAGAGAACGGTGCTGGCCTTATCCACATCCAGAATAGGCATGCCGGCAATCGGGCTTTGCGGATCAGTTTTGGCCGCCGGATTGGTCACATCATTCGCCCCGATTACAAAGGCGACATCCGTATTGGCAAATTCGGAGTTGATGTCTTCCAACTCAAACACCTCGTCATAAGGCACATTGGCTTCTGCCAGCAGCACGTTCATATGCCCCGGCATACGTCCAGCGACGGGGTGGATGGCATAGACAACATCGACGCCTTCGTCTTTGAGCGCATCCGCCATTTCACGCGTCGCATGTTGGGCTTGCGCAACGGCGAGGCCATAGCCCGGTACGATGATGACTTTAGAGGCGTTCTTCATGATGAAGGCTGCGTCTTCGGCTGATCCGCGTTTGACGGGACGTTGCTCACTATCGCCTGACGCGGCTTCCGCTGTCGCGCCGAACCCACCCAAAATGACTGAGATAAAGCTACGGTTCATAGCCTTACACATGATGTAAGACAGGATGGCCCCGGAAGAACCGACAAGTGCGCCGACGATAATCAGCGCCAAATTGCCGAGCGTGAAGCCGAGCGCCGCAGCGGCCCAGCCGGAGTAAGAGTTCAGCATAGACACGACGACGGGCATATCCGCGCCGCCAATTGGGATAATGAGAAGGAAACCAATCAGGAATGTCGCAGCCAGCAAAGCCCAAATCATCCAATGTTCGGTCCCGCCGGACTTCATCAACATACCGATCAGAACAGCGATCGCCAAACCGAGTACGATATTTATGATATGACGCGCGGGCAGCAAGATAGGTGAGCCGCTCATATTTCCGTTCAATTTCGCAAAGGCAATCACGGAGCCGGAGAAAGTAATCGCGCCAATGGCAGCCCCCAAGCCGAGCTCAAGTAGCGATCCGGGTTTAATGCGGCCCTCAGACAAAATACCAAAATCGCCGGGGCTGAAAAACGCAGCTACAGCCACGAGCACCGCCGCCAAACCAACGAGAGAATGAAACGCCGCGACGAGTTGCGGCATATCGGTCATGGGGATTTTTTTAGCGATGATCGCGCCGACAATCCCGCCAATAGCAAGCCCGCCGGCGGCCAACATAAAGCCCATACCGTTCATACCGGCGACAAGCAAAGTCGTGATAATCGCAATCGCGATACCAACCATACCGAATGTATTACCCCGGCGGGAGGTTTCCGGCGAAGACAATCCGCGTAGGGCGAGAATGAAAAGAACAGCCGAAACCGTATAAAGAACGGCAGCGATATCTGCTGAGAGGGTCATGGCGTGATCTCCTTACCGTCCATCACCATAACAGGCGCCATAACCTTTACACTATCGAAGTCAGGATAGGCATCTCTGAACATTTTCACCTGTGCAGGCTCGTCTAATCTTACGATATACCACACGCCGTTTTCAATTAATGCCAGGGTTTCGCTCTTGGCGAGAACTTCACTTCCTTTCGCCTTTATCTTCATGGATGTAGACGTCGGCAGAATTTTATAGGGGCGGCCATTGTCCAAGAATTTTACATCCGTTGAATCATTGTCGATCTCGAACCCTTTGATTTCAACAAACTGCAAAGTCATTTCCCAAATTTGATCGACCTGAACATCCAATTGGGCGCGGCTCACATTTGCACTCGAGAGAAGCCCGTTCAGGACTTTTGGCGGCGTGAAATCCATCAGTTTGGAGATCTTCCCGCTGTTAAATATTGCCTCAAAGTCAATGAGCCTGCCGCTGAGTGATGCTTCCAGATTCGCAACATCCGTTGGGAGACCCGGTGCTTCACTTTGAAATACGGGCGGGTTGGCTTCCTGGCTCGCGGCTACGCCTGTACTCAGGCAAGATACAATGAGAGCCACAAGGCTCGCTTTAAAAAGGCTCATAATTATTTCGCCTTCTTTTTATACATAGCGAGCATACGCTGGGTCACAAGGAAGCCGCCGAAAATATTGACGGAACAGAGGGCAACGGCCGCAGAACCTGTCCACGTTGAAATTCCCGAGCCACCTTTAACACCGGCGGCGACAGCGACGAGGGCGCCCACGATAATTACCGAAGAAATCGCATTTGTCACAGCCATTAACGGCGTATGCAAAGCAGGGGTCACCGACCAGACGACATAGTATCCGACGAATATCGCCATGACGAATATCGCGAGTTGGAAAACAAGGGGCGAGACGGCAGCGCCGCCCGCCATAATTAGAACAGCTGACATTATTCAAATACCTTTCCCGGCCCCATTCCAGAGGCAATAACGCGCAAATAGCCGAGTATCTGACTCAACGCGATCAATCCAATTCCCAGAGTGAAGCCTAATACGCCAACAATAAAACCTTGCATGAGACCCAGACCTTCATCGGGCATGAACAAGCTTGAGCTCGCAAGCACTAAACTAACTAAAGCCGTCAATCCAATCCCCTCCAAATCCCATAGCCAGAAGTAAATTCTCGAGCAGGGTGCGACCTTTGAGATTTGGCTTAGTGCCGCTCATCACTTCAACCGCTCGTGTACAACTTCGCCGCCCTTGGTAAGCGCGCAGCCTTGGATAATTTCGTCTTCCCAGTCGGGGGCGTAAGCGCCGTCTTCCGCAGTGACGAGCGGGAGGAAGTTTTTGATGTTTCTTGCAAACATATTAGACGCATCCGCCGCCATGCGGGACGGCCAGTTTAAATGACCGACAATATTAACGCCGTTTTTTGTCGTGACGATTTCGCCTGGTTTCGCGCCTTCGACATTGCCGCCGCGTTCCACCGCCAAGTCGATCAAGACAGAGCCGGGGCGCATGGTATCCAGCATAGCTTTGGTCACGAGGACGGGGGCTTTGCGGCCCGGAATAAGCGCGGTCGTGATAACGATATCCTGCTTGGCAATATGCGTCGCCGTCAATTCCGCTTGGAGCGCTTGATATTCCGCGCTCATTTGTTTGGCATATCCGCCAGCCGTTTCAGCAGCTTTGAACTCTTCATTCTCAACAGCGATGAATTTCGCGCCCAATGACGCGACTTGTTCTTTGGTTGCAGGGCGCACATCTGTCGCCGTTGTGACCGCGCCCAAACGGCGCGCTGTTGCAATCGCCTGCAAGCCCGCAACGCCGACGCCCATGATAAAGACTTTGGCGGGTGCAATCGTACCGGCTGCCGTCATCATCATTGGAAAAGCGCGCCCATAGATTCCGCCCGCCTCAACAACGGAGCGGTAGCCTGACAGGTTGGATTGTGACGAGAGCACATCCATAGACTGCGCGCGCGAAATTCGCGGTATATAGTCAAGCGCAAAGGCTGTGACGCCGGCTTTGGCGCAGGCGGCTGCATATTTGGGATTGTCTGTCGGGGACAGAATGCCGGTAATGCCCGCGCCTTTTTTCATGGCCGCGACAAGTTTTTCAGACCTGCCCGTAACAGACAACACAAGATCAGCGGATTTGACAGCAGCCGTATTTGTTGCGGAAATTTCCGCGCCAGCGTCTTTATATAAAGCGTCAGCGAAATCAGCTTTTGCACCTGCGCCTTTAACAATGGTGACGTTGTGCCCGGCTTTCACATAACCTGCGACCGTGTCGGGAGTCGCTGCAACGCGAGCTTCCGCTCCGCCTTTGGGTTGCTGCGCCACATCATTAAGAACAGTAAGTTTCACGCGGAACAGCCTTTTAAAATGACGCGTTTCTTACGCGATGAGGGACAGTAGGAAAGAAATTATTGCGACTAAGATCGACAAACCGATTAGGCCAACATACCAGCCGCCTTTGAATTTTAGAGCCGCGCCGATGATAAAGCCCGTAATTAGTGTTGCGACCAAAGACGGTAACCAGTGTAGATTAACGGCAAAAACAAGCGTCGGCATTATGACGATTAGCGCAATCAATGCGCCGCCATATTTTGTTCCGCCCATGAATCCTGCGAATGTGCCGGATTGCGCATCAACTTTCATTGTGCCGTGCTTATAATCAGTATGTCCGCCTGCCATGTCACTATCCTGTCTTCATAAGTAGCGATTTGTTTAAGCCGACGAGCTATCATAGCCCTACAATAGAGACAAGCAGTCCCGTCTTTAAGTTTAGCTATTATTTTCGGACCTCGCGCAAAATTTGCTGCGAACCGAAAGTCCCTCGGTCGCCAAGAATTCATCCTTCCTTAAACATAAAACAAAACCTGAAATTTACCCCGCTGCGTCATCTTCTGGGAAGAGAGGGATTCGGACGAACCGTGTCTTTTCCAGGAAACCGGGTGAACTTATGTCGAAGACTGTTTTAATTGTTGATGATGACCCGACACAACGTCGCTTACTGCAAGCCGTTGTCGAAAAATCCGGATTCTCAACATTACAAGCAGGTGACGGCGACGCAGCTCTCGCGATAGCCTTGGGGACCGAAAAAGACAAAATCCACGTCATGTTGCTGGATTTGGTTATGCCGGGTCGCGATGGCATGGATACATTGGCAGAATTGGCGAAGAAACGCCCGGACCTGCCGGTTATCGTGTTGACCGGTAAAGGCTCTATTGACGCTGTTGTGAAGGCTATGAAATCCGGCGCGCGCGATTTCGTCGTCAAGCCCGCCGCGCCTGAACGTATCATCGTATCCATCCGCAATGCGCTGGATATGAAAACCCTGGTCGGCGAAGTGAAGCGCCTCAAAAAAACAGCGGAAGGCGGCCTCTCTTTCGACGATCTGATCGGCAACGCCTCCTCTATGCGCTCAGTGGTCGCGATGGGCGAACGCGGCGCGAAAGCCAATATTCCAATCCTCATCACTGGCGAGTCCGGTGTGGGTAAAGAAGTCATCGCCCGCGCCATTCAAACCGCGTCAGAGCGCTCTGACAAACCTTTTATCACCGTAAACTGCGGCGCGATTTCCGAGAGCCTTGTAGAGTCGATCCTCTTTGGTCATGAGAAGGGTTCCTTCACGGGCGCCAATTCAAAACATCTGGGTAAATTCCAAGAGGCTCACACGGGCACGCTTTTCCTTGATGAAGTGGGTGAATTGCCATTAGAAATGCAAGTCAAACTATTACGCGTTTTGCAAGAGGGCGAAGTCGATCCCATTGGGTCCAAGCGCACCGTCCCAGTAGATGTGCGGATCATCAGCGCCACAAACCGCGATTTGGCGGAAGCTGTCCAAGACGGTACATTCCGCGAAGACCTCTATTATCGACTGAATGTATTTCCGATCGCGGTTCCGCCTCTGCGCGAGCGCCGTGAAGACGTTCCGGCTCTCGTTGAGCATTTCGTCCGCCGTATTAATGCGGCTGAACGGTTGAACGTCTCCGGCGCAACATCTGACACGCTGGAATTGCTAAAAAGTCACGACTGGAAAGGCAATGTGCGCCAGCTGGAGAACACTGTTTTCCGTGCCATGATTTTGTCTGATGGGAATAAATTACGCCCGCAGGACTTCCCGCAAATTTCAGGGCTGACGCCCGGACTTCTGCCGAAAGTAGAACCCGAAGATAATGGCCCTATAGAAAGCCTCGTTCCGGCTGACCTCCGCCAAAATCCGACAATGCCGGATTCGGCTGTCTCCGTTCTTGACCGCGAAGGTCACTTAAGGACCCTTGAAGATATCGAACGCGATCTGATTGAGTTCGCGATTACAAATTACTCCGGTCACATGTCCGAGGTCGCGCGACGCCTCGGGATTGGCCGATCAACGCTTTACCGCAAAGTGCGGGAACACGAATTGGACGTTGAAAACGTCCGGTCCGCGTAAACTACTAGTCGTGGGAAATAAAAAAATGAAACGCAAAACATATCTTTTAGGTGCTGCTGCACTTGCTCTTGTGATTGCCGTGCCCGTCACAGCGACTCATCAAACCAATAGTTTACGCGGGGCCTTTTCGGGTCAAGGCGTCACGACGCAAAACTACGTTGCTGCCGGGTCTTGGCAAGAACAACGTTTACACGCCCAAATGACAGCGCAACAGGCCGCCTCACAACAATATTATCAGAACAAATATGCAGCGCCAGCTCCGCAAGGACAACCTCAGGGTCAGTATTATGCACACCAAGCCGGGCATGGTTACACAAGCGCGCCGCAATATGTCCGCGTAGATACAACGCCGCAAAAAAAGAAACGCTCTTGGCTTTCCGGCCTTCGCGGATTGTCCTCACCGCGCTCCGTGACCTACGATCAAGCCGCAGCACAATCATTCACCCGCAATCACAATATCGGGGGCGTAACCGTACGCACCAATGCCCTGCACACACGAGACATGTTGGATTGGCAAGAAAATACGACCGGTAAGACACTAACCCTCCTGGCCAATCGCGCTAATGGCACATTGCAGCCAAACTCTGTCTATCTGGGCGCAGGATTTAAAGGCGGTTTGAAATGGCAGACAACAGAAGTACCGGGACAGTTCCCGCTTTTGGCACGCTTCCCGTTCTTCTCAGACCGTACGGATCGTCAAGCCGGTGTTTTCGCTATCGATAACGCAGCTCTAGCCTTCACATCGACTTTTGGGGATTGGACGACAATCTATATGCAGCCTGAATATTCCGAAACGGAATATGGCCGCGACCAAGATGAATTCCAGCTCCGCAAAGCCTATGTTGTCTTCGGTAATTTGGAAAAGACGCCTTTCTATGCTGCCTTTGGTCGCAAGACGATCGATTTTGGTAATTTCGACAGCTACAACGCGTTCACACATAATGAGGGCGCGCATTATTTCCACGCCGTCAGTGATCAACCTGTCTTAGAAGCCGGTTTTTATTCCAATGGTTTCAAAGCCACAGCCTCTGCATTCTCAGCAGGACGCCAATTGCGCGTCGCGCTGGCCGGAGAAGAAAACAATCTCGGTAACTACGCCTTTAATGCTGAAAAAGAATTCCGCTTTGGCCAAGGTAAACGCCAAGCCTTTACACTCGGCGGTGGCTATCTTCACGATACGATCTACCGGGATAATTTCACGGCGCATACGTTCCAAGGCCGTGCAAATGGCACGCCGCCAGCGAACTTTATCGAATATCGCAACAGCGCGGTAAACGGATTTGCGGAATATAACTCGCCCTTCTTGGACGCCATGGTTGAATATACCACGACGCTCAAACCTTGGGCCGCAGCTATTCCGCAAGCCATTGACGGCACGCCGCTGCCGCAGTTCCTGATTGATCCAGCCGGTTCAACGACTGACATCAACAATATCGATTTTGACGAAAAACTTGCGACCTTGGTGGCGCAAGTTAGAGTCAAACCTATAGTCGGCGGACGCCGTATGTCTATCGCCGCCGTCGGTAGCTGGGGAAACATCAGCGATGATACAGGCAATGTCGGGGTGTTTGGTCAGCCAACGAGCTTCCAGAAAAATCAGCAACATGCTGTCTCAGTTGAGTATCCGATCAATGACTATCTCGAGTTTGGCGCTGAATATGTTTATAATAAAGGCTTCATTCCTTTCGTCGCGCCGCAACAGGTTAGCAATGACGAGACCGAGGCACATGCCGTAAATGTCGGTTTCAAGGCGCGCTTCTAACGCACGTCTTTACCGCACGGGGGGCAAATTAACCCCTTACTCCCGCGCTCAGCTTTATAGCTTTGCGCAGGTTCAAGGCCGCACGTTCGGGGGAGCGTGTGGCCTTGCTTGTTTGGCCCAGATTGATTTCAGTAGATAACAGAACTGTCACGATACCGGTGGTGTTTTTCGGGAAAACCCAATCGCGAGCGTATTCTTGCCTATAACGTCGTAAACGAAGTTGTACCAAATGACGTTTCAGCCAGCGACCCTCTATACGGTCAGTCTCGAGATGACGCGTCTTTGATGCACAGTCTTGGATGAAATTTCCCTAATTCAAAAATGAACGCTACTCTCCTTTGAGAGAAAAAGCGAACCGCTAAATCTGCATTGCAGGCTATACTAGACCCGAATTTATCGCCTAGGCGAACCGTCGACCTGACGAATGGTTTGAACTAAGCCGACTGAGAAAATTCGTTATCAAGCTGTTTTTGCAACGCTTTGGAGCCTGGGCCGTTATTTAAATGACGACGGGTGAGGCTCCGCAAGGTGAGATCTATTCCCTTTCCCCGTCCCGAAAAGATCAAACCGACTTAATTTGTCAGTTTCTCACGCGTCGTCACTTTACCTTAATCGCAACCTTTCGGCACAATCCGCAGAAACGGGCGCTTTGCCGTTAATGGCTTCGGGGCTGGTGCCGGCGGCGGGTTGTATTCTGGGATATAAGGTTTTGCTCTAGGTCTTTTTGGGATATCCGTCACACTCGCTAGTTTCGGCGGCGCGGGATTTGTGGGCGGCGGCAGAGGCTCGTCCTCAATCAATTCATCCTCAATATTGCGGACCCGAGGCGTGAAGCCGGATTTGCGTTTGGATTTAAATCCGCCCTTTTTACGGGGTTCATTTTTCCATTTATCCGCCGTGCGCACATAATCAGCATCCGGGTCACGCTCCTGTTTCTCACTCTCTTTTCCCTCACTGGCCTTTTGCTTGGCTTTTAGGTCTTTTACCTTCCTATTCATCCGCGCGACGACCTGTTTTTGTGCGATTGAAAGCGCGTCGCCTGCGCGGCCCTTTTCCAAATCATGAAAGGCCGAGCCGAATTTATCGAGGCGCTCCAAAACGCTCTCGCCAAACTCATCTTCAAAATCAGAAATATGGCCGAGCTCGGTTAGCTTGAAATGAAGCCGCGCGATTTTTCGCTTGGCATTTGATGCCGAGCGCTCACGCGCCCTCGTCATTTTATCGCGGTAAGCGGTTTGCGCTTGCTCCTGCGCCGCTTGTTCAGCTTGCCATTGTTCCCGGTCGTAATCAGACATGGCTTGCGCCTATCACAACCGGAACGAAAAGCGAACAAAAATTAAGTGCCGAGATTAAACGCCGTCAGACGCTTCCATATAGAGGTCCAATAGCGCCTCTTGTTCGGCGCGCTCATTCGCGTCTTGTTTGCGCAGAGCGATGACTTTCCGCATGACTTTTGTGTCGAGGCCGAAAGTTTTCATTTCAGCGTAGACATCGCGAATGTCAGAGGCCAGCTCGGCTTTTTCACCTTCAAGGCGCTCAATGCGCGCAATGAACTGGCGTAGTTTTTCGCGTGTGGCTTGGCCCATTTGATCGGCGCGGTCGGAATCACTCATCATGGCTGAAACTCTTTAGGTCGTTGTAAATTTGAACTCGTGACATAGCTGCGCAAAACACGCACCGACAGACCGCTTCTCATCAAAAATTGTGGATGGGGTGAAATCAATACACTCTATTTGGCTCGAATTTTGTGTTGATGCGTATATAAGCGCAAGAAGACTTCACAATTGGACCCTCACAATGCTGACTATCCTTTATATTTTAACAGGCCTCGGCTTTGCCTGCGTCGTGCTGACACTCGTCATGGGCACCGTTGCGATGAGCAAAAAAAGCGAAGAAAATCGCAAGAAATCCAATGATTGGATGTGGCGCAGGATTTACGCGCAAGTGGCCACCGTTCTCTTGCTGATCCTCACCGTCTATGTGAAATCAAAGAGCGGGTAATTGGTCAAACTCAATAAAATCTACACCCGCACAGGGGATGACGGCTCGACCGGATTGGTTGACGGCTCCCGCTTGGGCAAAGACGCACTGCGCGTGCGCGCTTACGGCGACGTTGACGAAACCAATAGCGTCATCGGTCTCGTGCGCCTGCATCTAGAGAACCGCCGCCTCGACGATATGATGTCGCGCATTCAAAATGATTTATTCGATTTAGGTGCAGACTTGGCAACGCCCCTACCCGCCAAAGGTGAAGCCGATAGTGAATACGCCCTGCGCATGGTCGAACCTCAAACTATGCGATTAGAGACAGAATTGGACGCGCTTAACGCGGACTTAGAGCCACTGAATTCTTTCGTTTTGCCGGGCGGTCATGCCCCTGCGGCTTACCTCCATCAAGGTAGAACGGTTTGCCGACGCGCTGAACGGGTCTGCGTGGCATTGGCGGCAGAAGAACCGGTAAACCCACATGCGCTAAGCTATCTCAACCGCTTATCAGATTTTCTGTTCGTAGCAGCGCGCTGGTGCAACGACCAAGGTGCATCCGACGTCAAATGGGTCCCTGGACAAAACCGATAGACCTAACGATCTGATTTCATCAATTCTTGGCGGACCCGCACGGCAATGTCCTGCGGGGTCGAGCGCGATGTGAAAACGGCTGCAAATTTTCCGTCTGCGCCCATCAGATAGATTATGTCAGTGTGATTGACAGTGTAGTCCGTTGATCCGTCTTCGACGGGAACTCCGTCAAAATCGGTTTTTGTCGTGAAAACTTTATAGGCGGCTTGCGCTCCTTTGATCTGCTCAACACTCCCCGTAAACCCACGGAGGCCCTTTGGGAACGGTTCAAACGTAACATATTCCGCAATCTTTTCGACAGTATCCCGCTCCGGATCCACAGTAATTAAAACATAGCCCACATCATCACCGGCTGTGCGCAAAAGGGTCTGCGCCGCGCCGAGTTTTGACAAAGACGTTGGACAAATGTCAGGGCAATAAGCAAAGCCGAAATAGATGAGGTGTGGCTTCCCCAGTAGGTCTGTTTCGGACACGGTTCTCCCAGTATCGTCGATTAGCGTGAACGCTCCGCCAATAGACGCGGTCCCCGAACTGACAACAGTCTTACCGGACACGCCCGCCGCATTCGGGTCTTCGGCTTGGCACGCCATAAGCCCGATGGCCGCCAAAATGTTTATCGTCAAATTTGTCGCAATTCTCATACTGCAAAGCTCTATTCAAAAGTGATAGGGTCAAACTCAAAGAGTTGGTCATTCCTATAAATGCCCCCTAAATGAAAGAGCCAAATGTGAAAGCGCATAACGCCGCAGAATTAAACAGGGGTGCACTGAATATAGGCGGATCGAATATTCGGTCCATAGTTGACACGACTTTGCGCGGCTTTGGCGGTTCCGCTGCCGCCCAAGGGTATCAGCGCGTCGAGAGCCTGGGGTCCCTGCGACGCCAGACACTTGTTGCTTTGCGGTGGGGAGCGATTCTTGGTCAAACCCTTGCGCTCATCATTGTCAGTCAAGTCTTGGGATTCGAATATCCAATTTTAGCGTGCTGCTTAACCATTCTGGCGTCAGCCATCGTCAATCTTGTTGTCACAATCAGATTGCCTTTAGATCGCCGCGTCTCTGATTTTGAAGCCTATATGCATTTGGGTTTTGATCTTTGGCAACTGGCTGGGTTGCTTTGGCTGACGGGCGGCATCGTCAACCCGTTTTCCATCTTGTTTCTCGCACCTGTCGTGACTGCCGCAACAACGCTCTCGCGTTGGGTGGTCTTGGCATTAGGGGTCATGGCGCTGACGCTCTCCTTTGGCCTTGTTTTCTTTCACCATCCTTTGCCTTGGTCACCGGCTGGGAGTTTTGAATTGCCTTTAATTTTAAAGCTCGGAATTTGGATCGCCGTGTTTGTCGGGGCGAGTTTCACCTCATTTTATGCGTGGCGTACGACGCAGGAGAGTCGAAAAATGGCCTTCGCCCTGGCCGCCGCCGAAGCCATGTTGGCGCATGAGCAAAAACTTAGCGCGCTAGGCGGTCTTGCCGCAGCCGCAGCTCATGAGCTTGGAACGCCGCTCGCAACCATCCAAGTCGTGGCCAGAGAAATGAGCCGCGAGGTGGAAGACGACACGCCGCTGGCCGAAGATGCCGCACTTATCCTATCGCAAGCCCAAAGATGCCGGAACATTTTGGAACAACTCTCACGACGCGGAGACGCAGGCGACATCATCCATGACGCGCTTTCCATTGAGGATTTGTTAGAGGAAGCTGCAGAGCCTTTCATAGACCGCGAAAAAGACATCGCCATTAAATGCGCCGGAGATGGCATGGACCTGGTTTTGAAGCGTCGACCGGAATTGCTCTACGCCTTGAAAAATTATATTGATAATGGCGTGGACTTCGCAGCCTCCCGGGTCGAGCTCTCTGCTCATTGGGATACCGATACGGTCACGATCCTCATTGATGATGACGGACCCGGTTTTGATCCCGCTCTCATAAGCCGATTAGGCCAACCCTATGTCGGCACCCGACGCCGTGCCAAGACAGCCGGCGGGTTGGGGTTAGGCATCTTCATATCAGAGCGTTTAATAAGACAGGCCGGCGGAGAAGTCCGTTATCTTGCATCCCCTTTAGGCGGCGCACGCATTATGGCTGTTTTGCCCCGCGACAGATTGTCCGCGCCCCCTTAGCCAAGAATCAGCATCCATTTTCCGTTTCATGCGTAGATAGTATGAGAAAAGGAGTTTGATGATGAGCGAATACGCGCTGCCAAGCGACGCATCTTTGATGATTTTAGACGACGACGGACCCTTTCGAACCCGTCTTGGGCGGGCCATGGAGCAACGTGGTTTCACAGTAGATACGGTTGAAACCGTGGCAGAAGCGCGCACTATTGTTCAGAGGAAACCTCCCGCCTTTGCTGTGCTAGACATGCGGCTGGAAGACGGAAACGGGTTGGATGTAATCGACATGCTGCATAAGAAAAGGCCGGATTCGAAAATGGTGATGCTAACCGGATACGGCAATCTCGCGACCGCTGTATCTGCTGTCAAACGCGGTGCCGTCGATTATTTGGCTAAGCCGTCAGATGCGGATGACGTCTGCAAAGCTCTACTTGCGCAGCGTGACGCCGCGCCGGAACCGCCCGAAAATCCGATGAGCGCGGACCGCGTGCGTTGGGAGCATATTCAGAGAGTTTACGAGCTCTGCGGAAAAAATGTGTCCGAGACAGCGCGCCGCTTAAATATGCACCGCAGGACATTGCAGCGCATCTTGGCAAAACGGGCGCCCAAATAATTCACGCCTCAAGACTTAATCCCTCCAGACAGGTCTCAATCCCCCCAGATGAGACAGAAACGCCGCATCTCTATCTCCAAGAGAGGCGGCGTTTTATATTGTAAAGTCGCAAAAATTTATTCGGCGGCAACCGAATCCATAAACAGACCGTTCAGCTTTGCCCCAAAACTCTCGCCTGCATTGCGAGGCGGCTCATCCAGTTCTAGCGAGCATACGCCCATATTTTCGGCAAGTTCTTCAAGTAAGCCCCTCGGCAGCGATTCATAGGCCATGCGCCATGTTTGAAAAGACCGCCCCTCAATGTCACCCTTATGAAGGAGCTCTAAATCGTGATGCCGTGGATCTTCGCTGATTTCTGCGAAAAGAGTTTCAACATCCATGCGCTCGCCTTCAAGAATTTGAATGTAGCGATTCCCGTCAAACAAGAGCAGTCCTGTCACGGATTTCGCAGCGTTGTTGCGTTCTGACGACGCCAGAATATCCCCAACGTCATCATTTTCGTTTAGCGCCCGGGACAGGCTGGTATAAATCAGTTCCACTAAAGCCATTTGGTGGTTTCCTACGTTTCTTGAGACATCATATTTCTCAGTCCTAGAACTCTCTACGGCTGACATCGCCATATGGTTTTTGACAGCTGCGCGGCGTTGCGCCACAACGTTTGAAAAAAGGGAATTGGGATGAAACTGAATTGGTTGGCCGGGTCGGCTGCATTTATTTTACTGGCAGCATGCGGGGAGGCCTCAGTTGAAGGGCCAATCGCAGATCCCGACGCCGCGACACCGTTAGAAAAGCCCCTCTCCCAAACCGGCCAAACAGCGGGTTACAGCATCAGTAAGAACGTCTATTTCGGCGATTTGCATATCCATACAAAGAACAGCTTCGACGCCTATATTTTTAATGTGCGGACGACGCCTGCCGATGTTTACCGCTTTGCCTCAGGTGAGACCCTGAAACATCCGGGCGGTTACGACATGACCCTTTCGGGACCACCGCTCGATTTTGTCGCGGCCACAGATCATGGCGCCTATATGGGCATTCTGCCCGCCATGGATAATCCGGACAACCCGCTATCGAAACTTGAAATCTCTAAAAAAATATTCGGCGCCACTGACCCTGACGCAATTATCCGAAACTTTCAAACCATAGGGCAATCCGTCAGAAGCGGAAAACCCATCGACGGTCTATATGATCGCGAGCTTGTTGACCGGACCTGGCAGGACGCCGTTGCGACAGCAGACCGCTATTACAAGCCTGGAACCCTGACGACATTTGCCGCCTATGAATACACATCCGTCACGACACGAGGCGGCAGCGAAGGCACATTTGCGGGCGGAAATTTGCACCGTAATGTCGTCTTTGAAAGCGGCGCACCGGACCGCCTTTTCAGCACCTTGGAATCGCCAAACCCGGAAGACCTGTGGGATTGGATGGATAAGGAACGATCCGCTGGACGCGACGTGCTCGCCATTCCGCATAATTCGAATGTTTCGGACGGCAAAATGTTCGATATGGTTCAGTATGGCGGCGGCGTGATCGACGCCAATTACACGACGCAGCGCATCAGAAATGAACCCATTGTCGAGATGTCCCAAGTCAAAGGCACATCAGAAACCCATCCTGCTCTCTCGCCAAATGACGAGTTCGCAAGTTTTGAAATTTATGACAAATTACTGGCCTCCAACATTGAGAGCAAAATCAACGGCTCTTACATCCGTGAAGCTTTGGCGCGCGGACTGGCGTTAGAAGATGCGACGGGCACGAACCCCTACGCCTTTGGCCTGATCGGCAGCTCGGACAGCCATGTCGCGGGCGGGTCATATGACGAGAAAGATTACTGGTCCAAAGTCGGCATTGTTGACGCCTCCGCAGAAAGCCGGGGATCCGTGCCTCCGGGCGGCGCCGAAACATGGGAAGGCGTTGAGCGAGATGTGAACGCTGAAAACTGGTTCTCCAAATGGAGCGCGGCCGGTTATGCGGCGGTCTGGGCCGAAGAAAATACGCGCGAGTCGATCTTTAACGGCATGCGCCAAAAAGAAACCTATGCCACATCCGGCCCGCGCCTTCGCCTGAGGTTCTTTGGCGGTGATATGACCGAGGATATGCTGAACGCGGCTGATATGGCGGCGCAAGGATATAGCGCAGGCGTGCCGATGGGCGGCAATTTGAGCACAGATGTCGCGCCGACATTTATGGCTTGGGCGGCGCGCGATCCGCGCGGTGCGCAATTGGACCGTCTACAAATTATCAAATCCTGGAACACGGCAGACGGCCCGAAAGAAGCTGTTTATGACATGGCGTGTTCCGATGGCGCGAATCCGGATGCCACCACACATCGCTGCCCGAATAATGGCGCCAGTGTCGATCTGGCAGATTGTTCGCCGTCCACGGGTCAGGGCGACCCGGAGTTGAAAGCCATTTGGACGGACCCGGATTACACGGCCGGTGAAGCGGCCGCTTATTATGTGCGCGTGCTAGAAAACCCGACGTGTCGTTGGTCGACTTGGGATGCATTAAAAGCCGGAACGGAATTTCATCCCGACCTGCCTACCACTATTAAAGAGCGTGCGTGGTCGTCGCCGATTTGGACATCCTCAAACTAAATGAAAAACCTATTGCGCGAGCCTTTCGTTCATTTTGTTATTCTCGGCGGCTTGCTGTTTGCGGGTCATTCCGTCTGGCAGAAACACGTAACGAAATCTGACCGCACCATCGTGATCAGTCCTGCTGAGATGGAACGCCAGGCCCAAATTTTCGCCAGTGAAAATAAACGGCAGCCGTCTGATGCAGATCTGGAAGGCTTACTCTTCGCCCATATTGAAGAACAGGCTTTGATGCGCGAGGCCAAACATTTAGGATTAGACGAGGACGATACAATCATTCGCCGACGGCTGGCGCAAAAAATGCGGTTTATGATTGATGATATTGGCGATGTTGAATTACCCGCGCGCGGCGATCTAAAAACTTGGTATGACGCGAACCCCGACCAATTCATGCGGCCCGAGACCAGAAGTTTCGAGCATATCTATCTCTCCCCAAAAGGCCGATCCGATACTGTTGTTTTGGAGGCTGAGGCGCTACTCGGCAGCTCAAAAATAAGAGACGATTGGCAGTCCGAAAGCGACCCGTTCATGACCGGGTTGAGGTTTTCAACTTTGGCGCAACCCGCCGTTCAACGGGATTTCGGGACGGCCTTTGCACACAAACTCTTTGCTTTGCCAAATACCGACGACTGGCAAGGCCCTCTTAATTCGGCCTTTGGTGTTCACCTCGTGCGGCTCACAGATGTCACGCCTGCCTATCTGCCTGAATTCAGCGAGATACAAGTCGAAGTAGAAGCTATCTGGCTGGAAGACGCCAAGCGATCACAAAATTCGGAAGCCCTGAAAAAGCTCATTGAAAAATATCGCGTCGAGGTCGCTGAGTGATACGGGTTTTAATGGCATTGCTGCTGTGGTGCGCCGCCGCGGCGGCTCACGCCCATGAGGTTCGCCCGGCTTTCCTGCGCGCGACCGAAGTGGCTCCGGGCGAGTTTAATATCGTTTGGAAACAGCCTGTGCTGTCCGGTCAACGCTTGCGCATCCGCCCGACTTTCCCGCCCGAATGCTCGCAGACGGAGCCCCGTCTGGATCGCAGCGGCGATACGGTGGCGGAACGGTCCAAGGTCAATTGCGAGTTGCGGCAAGGCACGCTGTCTCTTCCGGGGCTTGAAAATACGCTCACCGACGCCTTCGTTGAAATCATCTATCTTGACGAGGCAAATCGTTCCGCTTTACTCAAACCCGCTGATCCAACCTTGCAATTGGGCGGGCCGAAAGCCAGCGCCGCAAAAGCCTATGTAGGCATAGGTGTGGAGCACATCATATTCGGATGGGACCATTTATTATTCGTGATTGGTTTGACCCTTCTGGTTGGCGGGCGGCGCGTATGGGGCGTGGCGACCGCCTTCACACTCGCACATTCGATTACACTGGGCGCGACGGCGATTGGCGGTTTTACCCTCCCCTCCCGGCCTGTAGAGATTCTGATTGCGGGTTCGATTGTCCTGTTAGGCATTGAAGCTTTACGCAAGCGAAAGGGCGAAGAAACATTAGGTGCGCGTCGGCCTTATCTCATTGCATTCACTGTTGGACTTATTCACGGATTTGGCTTTGCCGGAGCCTTAGCAGAAATTGGATTACCGCAAGGTACAGAGCTTCTGGCGCTTCTTCTGTTTAATTTGGGCGTGGAGCTAGGGCAATTCGCTATCATTGCCTTGACCCTGATGATGCTTTGGAGCGTCACGATACTTGGGAAAGATTGGCGAAAAGTCACGGAAACCGTGGCTGTCTACGGGTTTTCGACCATCGCCATGTTTTGGGTCTTTCAACGCGTCGCTCCCTATATTGGGACCGTTTGAGGATATCGGAAAAGCTTGAGGGGGCGCGTAAAAAGATTTAAGCGAACAAATATGCCCCCCGCACCTAAACATTACCGCGCGCTCTTTATCAGCGATGTGCATCTAGGCTCCAAAGGCTGCCAAGCCGAGGCGCTGTGCGAATTCCTCGAAACCCATACAGCCGACACACTCTACCTCGTCGGGGATATTATCGATGGATGGCGGCTCAAGAAAAAGTGGTTCTGGCCTCAATCCCACACCAATGTCATCGAAGCCATTCTGTCCAAGGCGAAAGATGGCACAGATGTTTACTACATCGCGGGTAATCACGATGAATTTTTACGGGGATTCCTGCGGTTCAAGATGAACTTCGGCGAAATAAAGCTTTCCAATCGTGAGACCCATATCGGTGTAGACGGGCGGCATTATTTGGTTGTGCATGGCGACATGTTTGACGGATTAATGCGGGCGGATCGCAAATGGATTATGCATCTGGGTGACAATGCTTATAACCTCTTGCTTTGGATTAATACCAAGCTGAATTTTGTCCGCCGGAAGCTGGGCCTTGAATATTGGTCCCTGTCCAAAAGCCTGAAAAAACGCACAAAGCGCGCGATGAATTTCATACACTCGTTCGAGGAACAAGTCGCAGATTACTGCCGCCGTAAAGATTTCGACGGCGCGATTTGTGGCCATATCCACGTTGCAGAAATGCGCGAAATCGACGGCATCGTCTATATGAATGATGGCGATTGGGTGGAGAGCTGCACTGCGCTGGCCGAACATGAAGACGGCCGCTGGGAGTTGCTCCACCACAAGCCTAAACATATCCGAAGAAAACGTCCGTCACTGAAAGCGCAACTCGGCGACGGCGGATTACGACCCATTCTGTCCGGGAAAATACGACGTGGTAGTGAGAGAGAGACTTGAACTCTCGACCTCAGGATTATGAGTCCTGCGCTCTAACCAGCTGAGCTACCTCACCATCCGTCGTGACTGTTTGATACAGTGCCGCGCCCTATAAGACAGCCATGCCGAACTGCCAAGCGTAAATATCCGTCAAATTCTAAAGACTTTGATTAGAGGACAAACATGCTCGTCGGGTCTTCGATCCGCGCTTTCATATCCTGCATCATTTTCGCGGCGTCATAGCCATCAATGACGCGGTGATCGCAGGAGACTGAGAAGTTCATCACTTTGCGCATGGTAACCTCGCCGTGCTCCATGACCAATTTCTCGCGGATCTTATTTGGTCCGAAAATCGCAACTTCGGGGCGGTTGATGACGGGCGTTGTGACAATCCCGCCGAGCGGCCCGAGCGATGTCAGTGTTGTTGTGGCGTCAGATAGGTCTTCCGTGGAGAGCTGGTTTGTTCGCGCCGCTTCTGCCAAGCGCCCGATGTCTAATGCGATCTCCCAAACCGTTTTGGATTGCGCCGCTTTAACGACAGGCACGATAAGCCCGCCATCCGTTTGCGTAGCGATACCGAGATTGAGATCATCAAATCGCGCGACATAGCCCTTTTGATCTTCATATCGCGCATTAAATTGCGGCCAGTCTATCAAGGTCACGGCGAGCGCTCGTATGATAAATGGCAACACGGTGAGTTTCGGCTTATCTTCGCTGCGGCGGGTATTCATGCGCGCGCGCATCTCTTCGAGCGCCGTCACGTCCATTTCTTCGACGTAAGTGAAATGTGGGATGTTGCGTTTGGACTCAGCCATGCGGGTCGCGATGACGCGCCGCAATCCAATGACTTTTTGGCGAGTTTCGCCTCGCTTCAATTGATCAGCGTTTATGTTTGGTGTCTCCTGCAATGTGGGACTTGCAGGAGACGGCTTCATCTGGGGGGATGAAGCATTCGGGGCGGGCGCTAAAGACGCACCCGCAATGAGATAAGCGTCGAGGTCCGCATGGGTCACCCGTGCGCCTTCGGCCGGAACAACGGCTAGATCTATATTGAGCCGCGCAGCGCGGCCGCGGACGGCGGGAGAGGCCAGAACTTTTCCGCTTGTAACTGCGCGCGTGACGGGGGCAGTTGCCGCCGCCTCTGCCTGAGACGCAGGCGCTGGTTTTTCCGGTTTGGGGGCGGCTTCGACTTCGGTTGCAACCTCAATGACTGGTTCAGCGTCACCTTCACCTTCAATTTCCAGCGTCACCAACACAGCCCCGACGGCGAGCATATCACCTTCTTCGCAGGCAATAGATGTAATCACGCCGTCAACGGGAGACGTCAGTTCAATCGTCGCCTTATCCGTCATCGCATCGGCGATTGGATCTTCTTCCGACACCGTATCACCGATCGCCACATGCCAAGCCGTAATTTCGGCCTCAACAACACCTTCCCCAATATCGGGAAGTTTATAGTAATGCGTGCCCATGGCTTACCCCTCCATCACTTGGCGCAATGCGTTGCCGACGCGTTTTGGGCCGGGGAAATAGGCCCATTCCTGCGCATGTGGGTAAGGCGTGTCCCAACCCGTCACGCGCAGCACCGGAGCTTCTAGCGCGTAGAAACAGCGCTCTTGCACCTGCGCGGCCAGCTCTGCTCCAAAGCCTGAGGTTCGCGTAGCTTCGTGCAGCACAACGCAGCGGCCTGTTTTCTTCACGGATTTTTCGATGGGCTCTATGTCAAGTGGAAGCAGGGAGCGAAGATCGAGAATATCTGCCTTAATCCCCATATCTTCGGCAACTTTTTGCGCGACCCAAACCATTGTCCCATAAGCCAATATCGTCACATCGCCGCCCTTAGCGATTTTGCGCGCTTCGCCGATGGGCACAGTATAATGGCCGCTGGGAACTTCGCCCAATTCATGACCGCGCCAGGTTTTAGCCGGCGCATGCGGATCGCCGTAAAACGGCCCATTATACAGACGCTTTGGTTCTAAAAAGAGCACCGGATCATTATCCTCAATCGCATCAATCAACATGCCTTTTGCGTCGTATGGATTAGACGGGATAATGGTTTTCAGGCCTGCGATGTGGGTGAACAAAGCTTCGGGTGATTGGCTGTGCGTCGTGCCGCCATAAATCCCGCCGCCAACGGGGGTGCGGATTGTAATAGGCGCCGTAAAATCGCCATTGGACCGATAGCGCAGGCGCGCGGCTTCGGACGCAATTTGGTCATAGGCGGGATAGATATAATCAGCAAATTGGATTTCCGCGACAGGGCGCAAGCCATTTGCTGCCATACCGATAGCGATGCCGACAATACCGCCCTCAGAAATCGGGGTGTCGAAACAACGGTGCAAACCGTGCGTTTCTTGCAAGCCGGCGGTCGCGCGGAACACGCCGCCAAAATAGCCAACATCCTCGCCGAAAACGAGTACATCAGAGTCTTGGCTCATTTTCACATCCAGCGCGTCGCGGATGGCTTCGATCATATTCATCTGCGGCATCGACTAATCCAGCTCTTTTGTGAACATGCGTTTCTGCTCGTCCAGATGCGGCAAGGCGTGCTCATATACTTGTTCAAACATGGTGTAGTCATTCACCTTAGTTTCGCCGGATAGATTGCCCATAGCTTCTGCGGATTTATAGGTTTCGCGCACGGTGGTCTTACACTCATCCAGCAGGGCCGTGTGTCGGTCCTCATCCCACTCTTCAATGTGAATTAAATGCATTTTTAAACGCTCCAGAGGATCGCCAAAAGGCCAAACTTCCGGTTCATTTTCGGGGCGGTATTTGGACGGATCATCCGATGTGGAATGCCCGGATTTGCGGTATGTGAAATGCTCAATCAGCGTCGCGCCGCCGCCCTGGCGCGCGCGTTCCGCCGCCCATTTGGTCGCTGCGTAGACCGCTAAGACATCATTTCCATCCACACGCAGTGTCGCGAGGCCATAGCCCGTCCCGCGCGCTGCAAAGGTTTCCCCCTCGCCCGCTGCAATTCCTTGAAAGGAGCTGATCGCCCATTGGTTATTCACGACATTGATGATGCAAGGCGCGCGGTAAGTGGACGCAAAATTCAGCGCATAGTGAAAGTCTCCTTCCGCCGTGGCGCCCTCACCTGTAAAAACAGACGCGATCTCGTCGCTATTTTTATAGGCGCTCGCCATCGCCCAACCGACACCTTGGATAAGCTGTGTGCCGAGATTGCCGGAGATCGAGAAGAAGCCGTGCTTTTTAAATGAATAGAGAACCGGAATGGATTTCCCGTCAAGCGGGTCGCCGGAATTGGACAGGCACTGGCACATCATTTCTTTCATGCTGGCCCCGCGGTTAATCAAAATACCCTGCTGGCGATATGTAGGGAAAACCATATCCGTGTCTTGCAGCGCCAGCGCATGGCCAACGGAGACCGCCTCTTCTCCAGTAGACTTCATGTAAAAGCTCATCTTGCCTTGGCGCTGCATAGTAAACATCCGCTCATCCATCGCGCGGGTCATGGCAATGTCGCGCAGGGCTCTGCGGAGCATCTCCGGAGATACCTTTGGTACCCAATCGCCTTGTGTTTCACCGTTAAAACGCATCACTCGAATGAGAGATGTTGCATGCGGCCGGGTCTCATCGGCATCGCAGAGCGGGTCCGGGCGGACCGGCGAATGTGCGGCCGGAACAGCGATGTGGGAGTAATCCGGCGTATCGCCGGGACGAAAGGGCGGCTCGGGCACGTAAAGGCGCGACTTATTTGATCCGGACTGCTTTGCCATGTCACCCTCAAGGTTTTTCAAGTGTTATATCAGAGAAAAATCTGACAGAGTACCCAATTACGCTAATTTCTGCCCTCATACCTAATGTATAGCAAATTATCATTGAAGAAATTTACGGTAATGATAGTAGGAATTTCCAATATTGCAGAATTTCGCGGTAAAAACCGCTATCAAATGAGAGATTTCGATATGGTTGGCAAAGCGAATGACAAGCTCGATAACATCGATGCAAAAATTCTCCACCTGATTCAGTCGGATGCCAGCCTATCGGTCTCTGATATTTCGGAAGATGTCGGCCTGTCCTCTTCCCCGTGCTGGCGACGTATCAAGCGCATGGAAGAACTGGGTATTATCAAAGGCCGCGTGACATTGCTGGACCGCAAGACATTAGGTTTGGATTTTGAAGTCTTTGTCGCCGTCAAATTAGCCCTTCCCAATCGCACCAACATGGAAAAATTTGAAAAGGCCGTCGCCCGCATGCCGGAAGTCGTGCAATGCGCTGTTGTGACGGGGGCGGTCGATTTCATGCTTCGGATCGTCACGACCGACATGCATGCTTATGAGGCTTTTCTGCGTGAAGTCTTGTTGTCAATTGATCTGGTCAGCGATGTGCAAAGCCGAATAGTCATGCGCCAAAGTAAGGACACGACGGCGGTACCGCTAAACCTGATTAGCAATGCGGTGCCGCGTTACTAAGCTGCAAATTGCGCCAAGCGCGCCTGTTCTTCCAACGTTAGATTTAGGTCCAAATTAAACTCATTTTTCAAAACCTCTAAGGTTCTAGTTAATCCGGAAATAGGCTGGCTCAGAGTCTCTTTTCCGCGATGAGTTAGCACCCCGCCATAAAAACTTGTGCGCCCCGCCTCAGTGAAGAGGCCAACGCCAATTCCGCGCCTGAAATATGAGTCCGGATTTGCCTCCGTCCAATAATTTCCAATTTGAATATCGGCCATATGGGCGGCCCGGGTTTCCACCGTATATTGATCGGCCCATCCGCCCTCTTGGAACCGGCTGATGCGAAAGCCAAACTCTGCGTCGCGCACAATACGAATGCGCCCGTCGCCATCCTCGACTTCATACCCGTCTTGTATTTTCAGCGGCACCCGTGCGGCACGGCCGCCAAAGCCGACATCTGAAATCCAATCCTGTCCGCCCAATGTGACACGGTTGACGAGATGCGTCCGGGGCGGTGTTCCAACAGGGTTTCGCAACCAGACACGACCCAATATAGGCACAGGTGAAAATCCGACCGCTGATAATAATGCGCCATAAAGCATATTTAATTCGAAACAATATCCACCGCGTTTGCGGGTCACGATCTTTTCAAAAAGCGCGTCAGGTTCAAGATTAAGCGGGCGCCCCAGAAGAACATCAATATTCTCAAACGGGACATGCCGCATATGGGCGTCTTGCAGAAGCTGCAAGCCATCCAATGTGGGCTGCGGTTTAACCTCTAGCCCGATACGACGAATATATGCCTGAATGTCCATTGCAAAACTTTATGCGTGGAGCCGCAAATTCGCAAGTTTAGCTAGGCTAAAAGTCTTTCTTATATTTCAAAGTCAGGCTTTGCTCATTATCCGATTGAACGCGTGAGCGCAGCGACAGGTTCTTCCGGAGCTCCCAATCGAGAACTGCGCCCGTCGAATCCGGGCCTGCACCCGTAAAGATTTGAAGATAGACATCTTTCGCCAAATAGCGTCCTCCGGAGAATGAGGCTTGGCCATCTTCCCCAACACCAATTGAAAGCTGCCCAACGCCCAGCGCATCACGCAAACCGCCCATCAGGTCAAATCCGCCGCCTGCGCCGGAAAACTGAGCCAAAGCCCCGGCGAGTTGCGCCGCTTCAATTGTTGAAAGCTCCGTCACAGAGCGGCCAAAGAGCAAGGCCGAGAGGATTTCATCCTGCGGGCGTTCGGGTGTGGACGTCAGATCAATTTTCGGGTCCTCAACGGTGCCGGTAATCTCTACAGACGCGCTGATATTTTGCGTATCTGTCTCGGCTTTCAAATTCACCTTAGCGTCAGCCAGAGAGCCACTAAATTCGATGCTCCCTTCGGTGAACTGTAATTCCTTGCCCGCTATGCGGTAGCCGCCGCGGCGAACATTGGCCTCCCCGAAAAGCTCCGGTTCGGAGACTGTCCCCTTAAGAGTGACATCTAATTCCAACTCGACATCCAACCCGCGCGTGCGGACAAAAATATTTCGAGGCGCGCGAACGCGGAGGTCCAATTTTATCGGTGCGGATTCGATTTTTTTCTGAACTGCTATATCCCCCATGCTGCCATTTATCTCTTCGACTTCGATCTCCACCACGGCGACGCGGCCCGCGACAAATTGTTTGACCTCGGCCTGCTTAACCGTTACGTCGCCGCCCAATGTTGCGGCCTCTTTTTCGCTCTCAAAAAACAATGTGCCGGACACGGTGCCTTCATAGTCCTTGCGGTCAAGTGCGATGAAATTTTTCGCTTTAATATCCAGGCGGCCGAGCGGAATCGCAAATTCGCCAAGCTTGAAATTACCGCGGCCCTCTAACGTGCCCTTCTTACTATCGCGCACATAAACATCGGTGACATCAATTGTATCATTGGTGAAATTCGCCGTGAAGCGGCCATCGCGCAAACGCGTGCCAAGCTCCGGTAATTCATACCGCAGGGATTTACCATTGGCTTGTCCCTCAATTTGCGGGCTACCGAGCGTGCCGCCAACATCTAACCGGGCTTCCAACCGGCCTTCGGGCTCAGCCTCTTCCGCGCTCATCAGCGACAATAGAGGTTTGGCGGACCCTTGGATATCGAGTCGCCCTTGCATGGGAGCCGTCATGTTTGGGCGTATCGCCATGAGGCTCTCACCGGGCATAAGGGGCAAAGTCCCATTACCTTCAATTTTTAACTCGGCGCTATCTTCTGCGCCCAAACGCCATCCAACAGACTGGGATTGAAAGTCGAGCGTCAGAGCTGTCGTGAAGCCTTCGCCTTTCTTGAAGTCAAACCCCCGCCAATCCGTAACTTTAATGACGCCTTGGCCTGAGAGCTGACCCGCCCCGCCATGCTTGGCATCCACATCTATTGAAACTCGGCCTCTTGTTTCGCCCAAATTGCCAGGCAGCGGCACGAGGTCAATCGGCAAATCGGCGGATTGGATTTTCAGCGTTTCTGCTCCCGCTTCGCTTGTATAATTTAACGCAAGGGGTTTTCCGTTTAAGGTGAGAGGCGCAGCGAACCCGATCTTACCGGCTTGATAGTCTAGGGCCACAGCCTCGCTATGTCCCAGTTGATAGCGCCCGTAATCGGCGTCAGGTTCAAGCACGAGGCGATAGGCATTATCCGGCGTGCGCGTCAGCGTCAGCGGCGTATCCAATCCGAACTCGCGCGTCAGCAAAGTCTCGCCTGTCCGCCCGTCCAACGACACCTCTCCCGTCAACGCCGCCAGCGTCCCTGCAGCATTTAATGACAGCGTCTCTATCGCATAAGTCTTGTAAATCACATTTTTCGCATCGGCTTTCAGGGTGACGCCTTGCTCCCCACTGATATTTGCTAAGTCCAAAGTGGCGCGCGCATATCGGTCGCCCTCTTCGGGTAAGTTCACAACGAGTTGACCCGTCGCAATATTATCTGGGTCCAGGGCCAAGTCACCGCCTACGCTTAAATTCGCCAGCACAAGGTCCAAATCATCAACGGCATATCCCGCTTCCGTAGAGGCCAAGCGCGCTTCCAAATCCAGCGGTCCGTAAGTCGTGTCTGCGGTTAATCTCACAGGACCTTTCGGCGCGGAGAGAAGCGCCGTCAATTCTGTCCGCAGCCGAATATTTTCAAAATTTTGCCCCGCCAAAGTCGCGGCTTCCAACGTGCCGTCCAACCTTAGGGCGGGGTCCGCGCGCGGGCCAGTGATGGTCGCCGAAAACTGGCTGGGCGCTGTGATGTCGAGAGCGGCGACTGTAACGGGTCGGGACACTGCGATTTCTGCCGACAGATCCAGAGTGTCCGTAACGCGGCCCTCTGCCGCCAACTTGAAACCATCTGATGAGACAAGCGAGTTGCGCAAACGCACGCCGCCCTCAATCGGCGTCATATCGATGTCGAAATTTAAGACGTCGCCGATTAATCCGCCCAGCGGTTCTGCAAAGGCGCTCTCCGGTCGAAACTCCCCGGCGGCGCTCAATGCCAAGTCGGATGTAGCGGTTCTTGAAGCAGAATAGCTAGTGTTAATAGCGCCTGGGGGGACCGTGCCAATGGCTTTTAAATTGGCCTGAACCTGGCCGTTCAAATCCAGTTGCGACGTATCAAATGCGAGGCGGCCTTTGGCGGTTGTTATATTTCCACCTGACGACAAGCTAGCATCCAGCTCGGTAACTTGCTCTGTTTCAAGATTAAACAGGCCCTTCACTTTTAATACCGCATCCGGGCCAAGTTCCAGCGGTAGCTCTGCAGTCGTCACCGGCGCAACAGCGCGCAAGTTTGTATCCAAGCGATAGGCTTTCCCGACGGGGGACACCGAGATCGGCCCTTTCAGACGGTCCGCGCGGCCGTAAGGGCTGTCGACATTTGTGACATTTATATCTGCGCGGCCGGAAATAATATCGCCCATTTGCACGCGCCCTTTGGCGGACCCTGCGCCTAATGTATAACCTTCGGGCAAAGGCAGAATTGCGCCGAGAGTTTTGGAACTAACATTAAAATCCACGGCTGAGGGCAGACCTCCGGCTTCAGGCAATTCCCCCGAAACATAGGCCTTCACATTTACGGATGTGGCGGAGGCGGTAAAGGCTCGCGGCGTGACCGTTCTGTTGAGATTAGCCGTCACGTTCAGGGTCTCTCCCATAAATCGGCGACTTGTGTCGAAAATGCCCCAATCATTCGTGTTTAATTCGGCTTCGACATTGGCCGCCTCCTGAGACCAGTTTATGTTAGTATCAATCGCGCGTGACTCTCCAAATGTAATCGCCGCATTTCCGGCGCCTGTTTTAATCGTGCCGTTAATCGCGCCCTGCCCCGAAACCGTTCGGCCCGCAGGCGCTTTGAGAAGTGTCGCAATTGTGCCGCCGGGTTGACCGTAAATTTTAAATGCGCCTGTCATGTCGCCATTCGGCGCGCGCTTAAAGTCCAAGTCTATTTCATCGCCGGCCGCATCTGTCCGAATTGCGTTTAAATCGGCCTCCACTGCGCCGCCCTCAAGCAATCCACCCTGCGCGTCAATTTTGAGGATCGCGGCTTGCCCCAGGATTGCCTCGCCCAAGACCAAGGCCGAAATATCAGCATCATCAAACTGCGCAGTAAAAGGCTCACCGGCCTTAACCTCTTCCAGCACAGGCGTTCGTAGAACTTCCAATCGGGCGATGTCTAAATCTTCAGCAACCAAATGGCGATTGCGGAGCGGCCAAGGCGACCAATCAAATTTGATATCCGAGGCTGTGAGCCAAAGGCCCTCCCGGTCATAAACCCGCAACCCTTTAAGCGTGATGACGTCAAGCGGATCACCCGAAAGGCCGTCAATTTCGACACGTTTAATCGGACCCAGTTGACGGTTTTCAATTTGGCTCTCCAGAAAGTTAGAACCGCCATCTGTCGTAATCCACCATCGCAGGCCCAACACAAGCAATGCTAAGACAACAAGCAGAAGAATGAGCCCAATAAATACACGGCGCACCCAATGCGGTTTCTTTTCTTCCTTTACCTCTGGCACCTAAAAGGCCTGCCCAATAGATATATAGATTTGGAAATCCGCATCACCCGATTGCGGGTTTAGCGGAATGGCAATGTCAGCGCGGAAAGGCGCGAAGTTCGTATAATAACGAACGCCGACCCCTGCCCCGACGCGGACATCATCCAGACCCGACACTTGCGAACGGGAGACTGTGCCCGCATCGACAAAGCCGACATAGCCAATCGGGCCGTCGCCTTTATAACGAACCTCGGCGCTACCCTCGAGCAAGGTGCGGCCGCCAATTAATTCGGTGAGTGTATCAGGGTCCCCATCTGCATTAATGAAATTTGTGACCTCGCGCGGTGAAATGGACTGATAGGCATAGCCCCGAACGGAGCCGCCGCCCCCGGCATAGAAGCGGCGGTTTTGCGGGACCGTTTCAAAGTCTTTTGACAAAATCGCACCTGTGCCCACCCGTCCGGCCAAAACAAACTTATCCGAGACGCGCTTATAGGTCGACGCATCCAAAGTGAGTGTTGTGAAGGTTCCGGACTCATCGCCAAAGTTATATGTCGGGATGACAGAGCCTTCTATGTTGAAACCTTTTACGGGGTTCAGCAGACTGTCACGGGTATCCAAAACCGCGCGGGCCAAGCCTTCGACCAGATAGGCGGTTGTCTCAACGCCCTCCTGATCAAACTTCGACGCTTCTAATCCGAGGCCCACGCCAACTCTGAATTTCCGCGAGAATTTTTGCGTAACGAGCGTGTTTGCGAGAACCCTTTCGCCCTCAAAAGCCTCTGTGTCCAAAATGGCAGCATCTGCGGACAAATCCCATTCGCGATCTTCGCGCCAGGCGTAAGGCACGTTATAGGCAACACCGGCGCCAATCTCATTTGTTTTGAGCCGAGCGTTCATTGTCAATGTTTGCGCAAACCCAATAAAGTTTCGTCTTTCATAAGTGACGTCCAAACCGGAGCCGTCCGATGTAGAGTAGCCGACCTCTGCGGAGACTGTGTTGATTGCGCCTTGCTCCACATTTAAAATGACATTACGCGTAATCGTGCCATCCGCATTTTCAATGCCGCCATCCGCGAGGGTCGCAGTCGCGCTGTCAAAGACACCCGTGCCGATCACGCGCGACGCCAAGCGGTTTATCTTTTTTGCGCTATACATTTCGCCGCTTTCAAACGGAGCAATCATTTTAGGGAAGCCCTTGGTCAGATAAGCGGAACCTGTCTGCTCAATCTCTCCGAAACGTGTGCGGCGCTCCGTTGCAAGATTATAGGTCACGTTCATCTGTTTTGTGGCGTGATCAACAACGGCTTTACGGGGCAGCGCTTTCGCATCGGGATAGCCTTCCGATTGTAATTTATTCACCAGCCGTAATTCTGTCGCCACCACCCGGGCCGCCTCTGCCACGTCGCCGGACTTAATCTCTATTGTATCTTTTATCACGGCAGGATCAACGGGAGGACCATCTTCATAAGTAACGTCCAAATTCCCGTAAGTGAACTGCTTACCCGTTTTGATATACAGGACGGCTTGCGGCGGGCGGCGCACGGCGTCATCCGTATTGTCATTAACCGCACGGGCTTCGGATTTTGTTTCTATCACTTCGGCGCGAATATCTGCCTCGTAATAGCCAAGGCTTCGCATCACGGAGCGGCTGGATTTGGCCGCGGCCTCCACGCGGCGTCGCGCCTGAGCCAAGCTTCGCGCGGGAGCGTCCACCTCGCCGAGCACGGATCGCAAGAGGTCCTGTTCCGTCTCGCTCATATCACTTTCAATAATGACAATCGGGTCTGCCGCATAAGTAAAGCTCGCAATCAAGCTCAGAGGCAGGCCCAGAAACAGGCCCGCCCAAAAGGAATGTCGCAAGGATATTGCCATAGTTGTAAGTTGAGTCTCCGTTCCTATGACAATTAACGAGTATAGAAGCTTAGGGTTCCAAGCCCTAGACCTAATGTCAGGGCTGTCTTACTCTGGCCTTAGCTGGGCTAAAATCCGCACAGAGGGGAAGTTATATGACAATCAATATTGGCGATACATTAACGCGCCGTACCAAACGCATGCCAAACCGCGAGGCCTTGGTTGAGACCGATAGCGGACGGCGCTTCACCTATGCGCAAATCAATGCGCGAACCAACAGAGTGGCCAATGCGCTTATCGATTTGGGCGTTGCGGCCGGGGACCGAATTGGCATCTTGCTGATGAACGGATCGGAATTTGTTGAGACCTTTTTCGCGACGGCCAAAATCGGCGCAACACTTGTCCCGCTAAACTGGCGGCTGACCCCGGATGAGCTCGAATTTATTCTCAAAGATAGCGGGACGACGACTTTAGTGTTCGGGCCTGAATTCGCCGGACAAGTCACAGAGATTCAATCGCGCGGGGCCAAGACAGATCTCAAGCGCTATATCCAACTGGGGGGCGAGACAGCGGCGTTTGCAAAGGATTTCGAAACTTTGACAGAGTCGCAACCAGAGACTGAACCGGCGCTGGCAGGCGGCGATGATGATCTTCTTTTTATCATGTACACCTCCGGCACGACAGGACTGCCGAAGGGCGTCATGCAGTCTCACCGAACCGTTTTCGCGGCCATTACAAACATGATGGCGACGAATGAAGCCGGTATCGGCGAGACGACGCTGCTCTCACTGCCTATGTTCCATGTCGGCGCACTGGCCCCTGCATTTCAGAGCATTTACTCCGCCGCGCGGCTCGTCATTACGCGCGGTTTCGATCCGGTTAAAAGCTGGGAGATTATCCGCGATGAAAAGATAACGAGCACACTTCTCGTCCCTGCCATGCTGCAAGCGATGAAAACCGTTTTCGATCCGTCCAAACATGATGCCTCATCCATGCGCTCTATGGTGTCCGGCGCAGCCCCCGTCCCCGTTTCCATGATCGAAGCTTTTGCGGAGATGGGAGTTGAGATCAATCAGGTCTACGGCATGACGGAGACCTGCGGGCCGGGCTGCCTGATTTTGGGCGAAGACGCGGCGGCGCGCCCGGGCTCTTGCGGCAAAGGCTATTTTTACACGGATGTTCGCATCACGGCTCCGGACGGCAGTGAATGTCCGCCGGGCGTTTCGGGCGAAGTTTGCATGCGCGCGCCCAATAATATGGTCGGCTATTGGAACCGCCCGGAAGCCACCGCCGAGGCTTTGGTCGATGGTTGGCTGCATAGCGGCGATGTCGGTGTGGCCGACGCAGAAGGCTTTGTGACCATCGTTGAACGGTTGAAAGACATGCTGATTTCGGGCGGCGAAAACGTTTATCCGGCCGAAATTGAGAATGTCCTGCTATCACATGCGGGCGTTGCGGATGCTGCCGTTATCGGAATCCCGTCCGAAAAATGGGGCGAAAGTGCCATGGCGGTTATTGTTCGCGCGCCCGATAGCGATGTCTCGGAAGATGATTTGATTGCTCTCTCCAAAGCCAAGCTGGCCGGATTTAAATGCATCAAGCGTGTCAAATTCACAGACATCATCCCGCGTAATGCGTCGGGTAAAATTCTGAAACGTGCATTACGGGATAGATATTCGGATATCACCGCACCTGAATAGTCAGACACAAAAAAGCCCGGTCTCGTACAATTCGCTAATTCGCGAAATGCAAGAGACCGGGCTTTGTTTTAGTTTACAGCGCGGTTTAGCGAATACGCTTCCGGCTAGTCGGTTGCGGGCCAAGCGCTTTGGTATTGGAGCTCGCGCCGCGGCGACGGGACGGCTGATAGGCGACGCGGCTATGCGCAACACAATAAGGCTCTTCGGGGTCCGTCTTGCGGCCACAGAACCGGAAATTATCCGCGCCCGGATCGCCGATTGGCCACTTACACATGTGGTCTGTAATCGTGAGGATTGTCGCAAATGTGCCATCAGCCAGCAGCCGCGCTTCTAGCGGCGGAGGCGGCGGCGTTGGCGCTTTGGCAATTACATTCGGGGTGCGCGGCGCGGAAGGTGTGCGCGCGGGTTTTGGTTTTCGTTTGGCCGACGCACTTGCACGCGCGCCGCTGCTGGCGGCCGTTTTTCGCGCGGCGGCTTTACGCGCCGGAGACGACGGCTTCGCCCGTCCGGAGAGACCCAGCCGGTGAACTTTGCCGATCACGGCATTACGAGTGACGCCGCCTAATTGCTTGGCGATTTGTGAGGCGGATAAACCATCGGCCCATAATTTCGTCAATGTTGCGACGCGGTCTTCAGTCCAAGCCATGTTATACCTCTTTATTTTTCGTGCGGGGCAAAGCCTGAAACTCGTCCCGCCTGTATGTTATTTCAAAGGGAGACAATGAAGTCTCCCAACACCACATATCGTAAGGTGCAAAGCCCTCTCCACAAGATGGGGTGTCAGGTTCTCCACAGCTAATGGCGGCGCGCGATTCGATTAGCTGTGGAGAAGTTTGCCGGGCCCGCGCAAAACTTGCTCGGTTTTGATAAATTGCATAGGGTCCATCATGATCTCACGTTTGCTCTGTCTTTTATCCTTCTTCCTTATCATTTCAGGTACAGCCCTTGCGAAAGATGCCCCTGAGATAAAATTACGCGGCGATAATGAACTTGGCGATTATGTGACGGAAGGTCTGGTCGTCGAGCATTTGGGTTTGATCGTCGATGTTCGGGCCGGACTGACGCAAGTGTCGATGACCGCGACCCTACGCAATGAGACGGATGAAGATACCGAAGCGCGCTTTAGCTATCCTCTCCCGGACGGCAGCATCATTAATGGCTACGCCTTGGACATCGGCGGCACGCTGGTCGACGGCGTGTTGATGCCAAAGGAACGCGCGGAGACACTCTATACGGACCGAGTCACAGCGTCTGTCGATCCGGGCATTGCCGCGCAGACCGCGGACAATCGGTATCAAACCCGAATTTATCCTATGACGGCGGAGGGCGGAACCCGCCAAATCAGATTGGATTTTGCCGTCCCTGTTCCGGCGTCAGGTTTGCGTCTGCCGTTTTCCCAAAGCCTGGCCGTTGAGCGTGTCACGATCGAAATATCGGGTGACGGTGCGGATGAGGCCCGCTCGCCGATTGACGATGAGGAAGCCCGTGACGTCAAATTAACGGGCGATGTTTTCATTCCCGCCGCCGCCGGCAAGGCGTCGCTTAGCACCCATTCGGGAAAAAAGTTTTTGACCCTCCCACTCACCGCGCAGATCGATACGCCCGTTGAAGAGGTTTCATCAATTGCCGTCATTTGGGACACATCTTTCTCACGCGAAGCCAGCGAGCAGGCCGCAGAACGTCGTTTCGTTGGCGATATCCTCACCCAACTTGCACCGCAAACACAGAGTCTCATCTACGG
>ENA-ORXR01000604-ORXR01000604.1-marine-metagenome-genome-assembly--contig:-NODE-604-length-46736-cov-20.737950_pt1 | contig 46736 bp, 32 predicted proteins | sample MGYA00237866_ERZ511479 | MGnify/ENA metagenome assembly ERZ511479
CCGTAGGAGACATTCCCACGCACGGTTTTCTCGCCACCACCGACATACATGACGTTGGCATCGGACTCCGCCACCGCTATCGACCCGACAGAACCACCGAAGTATCCGTCGCTGATGTTCGCCCAAGTGCGTCCGCCGTCTTGGGTCTTCCAAACGCCGCCGCCCGTCGCACCAAAGTAGAATAGATTGGGCTTGCCGGGGACGCCGGCTACGGCGCAGGAGCGTCCGCCTCGGTAGGGTCCGATGTTGCGGTAGGTTATTGCGTTGTAGAGGGTTTCTTGTATTTGGGTCGGGGTTTGGTTTGTTCGGTTGCGTTTTTTTTGGGCTGGGAGTTGGAATGTGATTAGGGTTAGGAGGAGGATTAGTAGTGTTGTTATTTTCATAGTGTGTGGTGTGGTTTTACGTAGAATCGTTACGTAAATGTAAGAATTTTTTGATTGATTTTTTTCATCATCTTTTTATCTCAAAATATTTGTTACCTACTCAATGAGAACTTCCAACTAATAATTTGATTTTCTTTTTCTTGACAGTGTTTTTATTGCTAAATACTTGGCACATATACTATTTTGGTTTACCTTTGAGAAATTTAATTTTGAAAAAGCAAAATATCATTTATATTTACATAGCTATCTATTTATTATATGTCCCAATTTTCAGCACAAGAACCGTCATTAGGCTATCATTATCAAATTCGCTATTCACTTTACCTTTTACTCAAAACAAAAGACAAGGATGACCACTTTATTAAGCTAGAAAACCTTGATGATGTTGAAGTTGGTGATATAAATAGAATTGACCTACATCAAACAAAATTTCATAATAAAAAAGCTGCAAACCTTAGTGATGCAAGTGTTGATATATGGAAGACTATTAGAGTTTGGAGTGAAATGTTTCTAAAAAAAGAAATAGATTTAGACAATGCTTTACTTGTCTTAGTGACCACCTCCCCTACCTCTCCCAAATCCATTTTAAAGGAATTAACAGATAAAAAAGACGGTGATAAAACCATTGATAATATAACCGCTCAATTAGAGAACGTTACGAGAATTTCTGAAAATAAGCAGTTGGAAACCTCTTTTGAAGCATTCAATAAACTTTCCTCTGTCCAGAAGAAAAAATTAATCCAATGTATTCACATCAAAGATAATGCTTTAAACTTTGAAGGACTAAAGAAGTCAATTCAAAAAGAATTAGAGCTTGTATGTCTTCCTCAATATATTGAGCGAGTATATCAAGATTTAGAGGGGTGGTGGTATGAGCAGTGTATTCAACATCTTCAAGGAAATAAAGATAGTATTACTTATGATGAGACCAGAAGGTACATAATATATCTAAATGACTCTTTAAAATCTGACAATCTACCTATTGATGTTTTTATCAGAGATTCAAAAATTGATGATAATGAGTATGACGATAGATTGTTTGTAAGTCAATTAAAGATAATAAATATAGGTAAAAATGCTTTAAGAGTGGCTAAAAGAGATTATTATCGTGCATCTGAACAACGCTCTAAATGGATACGCGAGAAACTTGTTGATCCGCAAGAAGAAATTGACTACGAAGCAAGATTAAAAGATGATTGGCATTCGAAATTTGCAATTCTAAAAGATGATGTTGAAGGTCTCTCTGAGGAAGTAGAAGTTGAGAGATGTAAAGACTTTTATATTCGTTTTTACGGTAACTCTTGTCCACTAATTCACATACGCCCAAAAGTTACCGATATATTTATAATTAGAGGTAGCTGCCATATGTTGATAGATAATCAGAATATATCTTGGCACCCAAACTATCCAACAATATAAAATATGTTACCAAATTGGAAAAATCGCCCAATAACAGTAGCCCACCTACTTAATCCCGCATTTTGTGGAGAATTAATTAGACGGTGTGCTCACGAGTATTCAAAAAAGGGTGACACTTCTTTACCTTTTCAGCTTGCTTTTATTCTACTGCCATTAGTTTTACACAAAAACATTAGAGAATCTTTGCCCAAGAAAAGCAATAAAAACTTTGTGAGTTGGATAGAAGAAAATCAATCATTGAAAATGCAATTACCTCATCTTATTAGGGTAACAGTTCCTTACACCAAGGAAGCTATTATGTTTTTATTAATGTACCAGGTTATAAAAATCAATGATTTGGGCAACATTGAAGTAATTGCCAATTCGCCTAAAATAACTTCTCGTGGAGAGGTCGCAGAGTGTTATAAAAAAGCAGAATTAGTAGGAAAATGGCTTGTAAATTCAGGCAGCAGTCAATCAATTTTTATTAACTTAGGAATCAAACCATAATGCAAATACTTGACATAATACTCTACGGAGAGAATGAAAAACGTAGAGTTTTAACATTCAATTTAGGTGAGGTTAATATCATAACAGGGGATAGTAAAACAGGTAAAACACAGATAATAAATATTATTGATTACTGTCTTGGAAGCAGTTTTAATATTGCAGAGGGGGTTGTGAGAGATAATGTTTTGTGGTATGCTGTCAGATACCAATTAACTAACGGACAGCTACTTGTAGCTCGTCCCAATCCTACCAAAACTAACCTACCTAAATCATCTGCACTACTTTTACAAGCGGACAATGTTAGCATTCCAGACTATCAAGATTTAAAACCTAATATTAATGAGAGCACACTACTTTTAAAATTAGCCAATATTATTGGTATTGAAGAGTACAAACACCAAGCAGAAGGTCTCACAAGGCCAGATACACCTGTAACTTTCAAACATAGTCGTTATTATTGCTTTCAACCTCAAACGGATATTGACCAACCTGATTTTCTATTTTACACTCAGAAAAAAGAATACTGGATAGAGCAATCAATGAAAGATACATTACCATATTTTTTAGGGGCTGTTGAGACTGAAAGCATTATATTAAAGACAAAATTAGCTGATAAAAAAAGAAATTTAAATAGATTAAAAAGAGAACAAAAAAACGCTCAATCTATAGTAGATAAAACAATGGGAAAAGTTTTTGACCTAATTACGGAGTCAAAACAAGTAGGGCTAATACCGCTAGATAAAGTCGTGAAAGACAGGGAAGAAGGGCTACTGCTACTACAATCGTTATCAGAACAGGATAATATCGGAGAAGAACAAAAATTAAAAAATGAAGGGTTAATTGATCTACAAAATAAAGCTCAAGAATTAGTTGAACAAAGAAGTTCTATTGTTGAAAATATTAAAACAGTAAAATCTTACCAAAAAGAAAATAAAGGATATACAAGTGAAACAGAACAACAAGTTTTGAGGCTTGAAAGCATAAACCTTTTCCCTAAAGATAAAAACAAGGATAATTCTATATGCCCCCTTTGTAATCAAGAATTAGAAATGCGAACTAAGAGTTGAGTTCAATATTTTGCGAAAAATAAAATATATAATTTATACTAAAAAAAGTCAAAAGTCATGGTCATTAGCGCAGCTGCAAATCGTCCGAAGACATGAACAAGTAGTCCATTTTTGGAGCGTACTTTTGATGCCTTTTGAATATCAGTTTTTTCAATAATCCAATTGAAGAAAGCTTCAATGGGTTGTCGGATTTGGCTAACGGCTCTAGAGTACATTCTATCCATGAATTCTAATTTTTCTTGCCCTTTTTTCTTTTTCACGGGCGTGAGAATTTGTAGGTTATTATTCTCTAATAGCCACTCTTCAAAACCTTGGTTAGCATAAATTTTATCGGCAAAAATAGCTCTATCTTTCATCTGCTCAAAGACAGGTTTAAAAACAGTTAGGTCATTATTAGATGCCGGACTCGTTCCAATATACTCAGGCAGTGGGAGTTTATCAAAAATACTAAAGCCCAATACATGAAGTTTTAAGCCATAATAGTGCATTTTTTTAGAGGCACAATAGCCTTTATCACAAAGTTCTTGCGCTACTTTACCTGTAAAACTGCGCGGACCTTTAGCTAAAACAATTGGCATGGAATCTACTACCGAAGCGATTAAGCCCTCATAATGCCTGATTCTTTCAGGATGGATGGTCGCTAATTTGCTTTGAATGAGTAAACAACAAAGTACCGGAAAGACGGTATGTAGTCTATTGAGTCTGGTTAAAAAACCTTCATATGAATTGGTCAAATCAGGAAACCATGAACGTAAATAATTATCTGCAAATTCATAGACACCTTTGATGTCCTTTTTTTTCTCTACTATCATAGCGTATAGAAAAATGGTAATGACTTCTTGGTCTGTAAATTTAGGCGCATAATTATTACTCATTCTTTGGCAATGTGCTACTAATTCTCTATCATAGCACTCGCAGATGTAAAAGTAGATGGCGATAAGTTTATCGGTATTTTTCATGTATTCTATTTTTTTTTAGTTTGCACCTTAAAAATAGGCATGAAAAACTACTTTTCACATCTGCTTTACAAATTTATATTAATATAATTATATATTTCTATCTATATTTATTTTCATCATTCTATATGTAAATAAATGACAATCAATTAAATAAACATATTTGTAATGCGTTTTTAGCACTTTTGCTAAAAACGTAATTCACTGATAATCAGAGACTTTTAACTCTTAGTTGGCATTTGAATATATTCGTTTAAATTTCATTACAAAAACTTGAACATCGAGTTATAGACATATTGTGTATCTTTTCGCCCATATATACTTTCTGTATAATGCATATTGAAAGTATCACCCTCAACGTATACCATTCCGTCTATCCCAATGGGCGGCTTTTTGGTTTTTGGTTTGGTGGGAGTTGCAGATATTATCTCTTGATTCTTATTAGTGGTTGAAGGCTCAGGCCTTGGTGTTTTAGGTTTCTCGACAGTAGAAGAAATGTTATCAAAGCAAATATCATCTTTAAGTGTACCACCTATCCAAACAATTTGCTCCTCAATAGCCTCTTCTTCCACAGCAGCAGTAGTTTTTTTGATGATATCATCAATACATCCACCATTACGAATGTTATCCGCTAAAATCTCGGCAAAAGGGTTTTCATCTTTGACTTTAGTGCTGGAAGCCGTAGAATAGATAAGTCTGGTATTTTTCTTTTGTATGTGAATTCCGTCACGGTATGAAGGAGGGGCATCTAATGGATTTACTCTACAAGCATCTAAAATTAATAGCTTTGGAATATCAGGATTATTGATGCGCCTAAAAATGTAATCTAAATCAACACAATAGTCTTCAAACTCGAATCCATCCTGCGGGGAAGCATCTGTTGGAATCAAAAAATTAACACCATTTATTTCTGCACCATGTCCGGCATAGAAGATAATCAGTGTACTGTAATCATTTAGTTTGTGTCGTAATTCATTAATGACCTCTTTAAAATTTTTCAAATCAAGGTTATATGCCTCTATGATTTCATAACCTTGTTTTTCAAGTGCTTTTTGGATAATTTGAGCATCTTGAGTGGCGTATTGTAATGGATTGATATGTGCGTATTTATCAATACCTATAATGAGAGCAACCTTGTTACCGCCTGTACGCTCCCAATTACGATAGTTATCTTCGGTAATTTGGGCAAAGCTGTTTGATGACCATACAAACAGCATGAGCAAGTAGATAATACGTTTCATGTTATGAAAATTTAGGTGAATCAATTGTAATGTTTTGAGTATGTCAGTGTCGTTTTTTATACAATTATTTTCGGTTTACTTCTTCCGAAAAATCAAGTAACCATTTTCTAACAATTTTATATTCACGAGGATGTTTTTGAGAATGAAGAAACTCGTCGTCACCCAAATCAAACCAAACCGTTAGTAAGGTTGATGCACCATCAGCTTCAATTTTTGAGTAAAGACTCATGGAGTGGAATGACATTTCCTCGTTACGAATGCGTTTAACGAATAGTTCTTTTTTCCACCCGTTGTAAATAGGCTTTCCTCCAATTTTCTTGTAGGTATATTTTGTCCAGAGATTATGTACCTCTCGCTTATTCGCGATTAACTTAATAGTAAGGGCATTGTACTCTCCCTTACTCATGCGTATAGCACCTTCGGTAATATTAATATTTTGTGTTTTTTTAATGGGTTCATTTGTACTAAAGTTCTCTGATTTCTTAGATGAGTTGGCATATTCAGGCTTCGGGATTTTAGATTTATTAGTATCCAAAGAAACATCATCAAAACAAACATCATCTTTAAGTGAGCCGCTTGTCCAGACAATTTGATATTCGTCGGCTTCTCGCTCTACGGAGGCTGTGGTTTTCCTTATAATAGCATCAATACAACCGCCTTTACTAATATTATGTGCTAAAATCTCTGCAAAGGGATTTATGTCTTTAACAGTGGTCGTAGAAATTGTAGAATAGATAATTTTGGTGTTTTTCTTTTGTAGGTGAATTTTTTGAATTTTGTTTCCACCACGATAATCCAGTGGGTTGTCTCTACAGGCATCTATAATTAATATCTTAGCAATGTCCGGGTTATCAATACGTCTAAAAATGTAGTCTAAGTTAATACACTGGTCTTCAAATTCGTATTTATCTTCGGGATTTGCATCTATAGGAATTAAATAATTGATACCATCTATCTCTGCGCCATGTCCTGCATAGAAGATAATTAACGAACCAGACTCACCAAGTTTTTTGCGTAATTCGTTAACAACCTCTTTGAAGTTTTTCAAGTCAACATCATATACTTCTATAACTTCATAATCTTGTTGCTCAAGTGCTTCTTTGATAATTTGAGCATCATGAGTAGCGTATTGTAATGGTCTGAGATATTGATACTTGTCAACACCTACAATAAGAGCAACCTTATCGCTGTCCGTGTGTATTTCTTTACGTAAAAAATTACGTTGGTTATTTTTTTCGGTATCAATGGAGCCATAGATGCTTTTTTGTTGAGCAGCCCCCTGTTGTATGAATATGGTAAGGCTGAATAAGGCGATTAGTAAATATAATTTTGTATTCATAAAGCTAAATTTTGTATTTGATTTTTTGAGTATGGTTTCAAATGATTGAAAGCAATATAATAAGTATTAATATTAACATGCCATATAAAGAGGAGAGACCTGCACCGGGGCGATTTCTCTCAAGAAATAAATAGGTTAGTAAAACGCCAATAAGTCCTAAAAGAAGACCAAGGATAAAACCAAAAATATCGAAAGGTTTCTTACCAAATTTGATACGCTTGATGTTTTTCTTGGTTATTTTGAGGGCAATTTTTTCTTTGAATTTCAGTTTTTTACCTATCTTTTGTTCGATTTCTTTTGAACTCAGATTAAGAATGTCGTTCTCCGTAAGTTGGTCAGTCAGTTTGATTTCCTGTGTTTTGGAAGGTGCTACGCTGACTGCGGAAAACCCTTGTACGCTTAGAGTAAGGGCAAGAGACATGAAGAAAAGTTTCGCTAAATGTTTCATAGTACAAAGTGATTATTGAATTTAAAAAAAATTGGGTCTGTTTAACTTACCGCCTAAGAATTATTTTTTTAGGCGGATTGATTTTATGTAAAGAACCGCAAAACAGAAAACGGTACTTTATTGGTGATTCATTTCAATTATTATCGGAAGTATTTGATGTTTAGCGAAGTAACCGGAAAAGCGGATATTGTTGCCTTCTTTGTATTGTACATAGTCTAATGGAAGTAAATCTTTTCCGAATATTTTTTGCAATCTCACTGTTAAGTTCCCACTTCCATTTTTCAAGTAACTAAGAAGTTGGTCAAAGTCTTCTATCTTCTTTCGGGAAAATAAAAAGCAAGCAAGTTCCTTTCCTTTTTTATTATCTAATTCTATTGAGCCACCCAACTCGTATCTCTCTCCGCTTTTGAGAAGTGGCTGTTCATAGTCGTAGTATGGATAAACTTGGATAACATCTCCGGTAGGACCTTCATTGATGATGTAGAGATATAATGGATTGTTTGATGTGTTTTTTGCTGAAAAGGAAAACTCATCCCCTGTGTGGTATGCCTTATCAAATTGGTGTATTTTTATGTTTCGTGATATGGACATTGGCGTTCCATTATCAAGATGAAATTCAATCTCGCCGGATATTTGCTGACGATTAGCCGTTATCTTTTCTTCGGGTACTTGCATTTTACTTCTCTTTTTCAGTGCGTATATTCTAATCCTGTCTATTTGGTCTTTTGTAAAGTTTCTTCGGCAATATATGTGTTTATTATATGACATTAGATTATCAACCAAAGGATGATATATATTACCTTGGGGGTCTTTGAACTCATGTTGGTCAGAAAGGCTGCAATCTTCAATACATAGATACTTATATTTTTTTGCCCCTAGATTAGGGTCAGCCGGGGTGTCGCAACAGTCGTCACCGGTTTCTTTACAATCGGGTTTTCCATTATTGTCTTTGTCAATATCTCTATTTACCAATTCATCTGTGCCACCTCTATTCGTTTTTCCATGTGTATGAAATAAGCCAAAGAAGTGTCCCACTTCATGTGGAAATGTTGAACTATTTATGATATGCTCTGCATCTATGAAAATACAGTCAGACTTAGGATTGTAGTATGCGTCATAGTTTTCTACTATTTTGGGAGGACAAAAAACATTCATTACTTTAGGAACATCATTTTTGCTCAGTAGGGACTCTTCTTTAGTTATACTAAAATCAGTAAAATGTGAATCATCAATATAATTAGGTTCGCTGTAGCGGTAGAAACTTATATCTGCATCTTTATATATTTCATTAAGGTTTTTCAATCGAATATTTATGGTACTAAGGGATATGCCCCCTTCACCCCTGTCATTTCTGATAATATGGAATTTGACAGGAATCTTTAGATGCTGTGCGTTCACTATCATATCCCTATTCTCGCTGTATTGGTAATCAAAACTCCGCCGGAGTTCGGCAACTTCTTCTTCTGAATATGTAGTTCCACACATAGAAGTTTCATTTGAATTTTGGGCAGCAATAAAAGATAGAAAAAATGTATTCAGAAAAATGAATACAAGAGCGATAAGTGTCTGTTTCATAATAGTCAGATGTTTTGAATTTGTTTATCTCAAAGTTAAAGAACCGTCAAGCGGTTTTTGGTACTGCGAAAAGCTGATTTTTTTTATCAACTTTTCGCAGTTAAGGAAATTAATGCCTCATAATTGAGAATGTTAAAGGAATAATATCATATTCATTCGATGTTAATTTATAATAAATTGTGCCATCTTCTGTATCAACCTCTATACTATCTTCGGCTGCAACCCTTGTTCCAAGTATTTCTGATATACGCTTGTGTGGCGATATATCCTCTCCCATTTCTTCCATCCGCTCCATTGTATCTGCCATATCTATCTCATTTTTAGACACTAAGATAATTAAAATTTCTGACTCTGGCACTCTACCGTCTTTGCTGTCAGTAATTTGAATAAAATCTCTTTTCGGGATAGTTATATTGCCGACAGATGTTGCAGTTGGTGTGCCAATAGTTTGATCTCCATAAATAGTAGAAGTCTGATTTTCTCTGATTTCATAGGTGTAGCCTATATGAGGATAAAAACCATACATTCTATTCTTTGAATTGATAGCGAAAGCATAAATCCAACCACTTCCCTCAATGGCTATTTTGTAGAATGTACCGTTGCCATAAGATTCTTTAGTTCTTAATTGAATAGTTCCGCCTGTGGCTTGCGATATGCTACTACCAGGTTTACCTACAACTTGGTCGCCCATTGCTTCCTCATATCCTAAAGGTTCAACATTTGTGGCACCAACTTTCCCATATTCCATTGGAATTAAATCACCGTCATCCCAGTGCTCAAAACGAATAGTCCCCTCTAATGCTTCATTTACAGATGAATTGAAAACTTCAACTGGCGGCTCTATGGGATTCTCGTCATTCGGTTGATATTCAATAGGAACAGATGGAATTACACTATCGGTTGGCTCTTGAATATTTAATTCGACCCATGCCGGAAGTTCCAACTTCGAGAATAGTATCTCATTGAGTGTTCCCAAGGTGTTTTCCATTCTGTCCTGTTTGTCTTCGCGGTTCTTGGAGATGAAAGCCACTATTTTTTCAAAAACAGCCACCGCTATTCCAAAAATTTGAGGGAAATCTCCCATCAATTCGTCGTCGTGCATAGAAAGTAGAACGGGTACAAAATTTTCATTATAATGATTGACGACTTGCTCATACCCTTCAGCATACTTTTCTGAATATTCGTTGGGATTCTTAGTCATCCCTTTTAAAATACCGACTTCTTTAATGTCGTTTTTAATCACAGCTAAGTAATCGTCGTTATAAATTGACCTTAGTTGCTTGTATTGGGTTTTAAGTTGGTCGTACTCCCGGCTTGTAAGTTGTGTGGACTCGCTTAATGATTTTACTTGCTTGACGACATCAGTTTTAAATTTTTTGTTTTCAAGAAAGACCTCCATTTCAAGAAGCACCTTTGCTATGTCGCCCAAAGGTATTTTGCCCTGTCCATAGATACTCATCGTTGAAAACAGTAATACGCTGATTACCAAAAAAATCTGTTTTTTCATTTTAATTCATTTTTAATTGTTTGATAAATAATTTGTCATCTCTAAAGAACTTGAATACTGATATTCGTACCTGATGAAATGGAGATTTATCAAGAAAATGACTGATTATTATTTTGTTGTGATTTGCGCTTCATTGACTACAAAGCTATATTTTTTTCAAACAAACACAAAAAACTAAATATCAGCATTTTATAAATGTCTTATGATATGCAATGATTGCAACAAACACTTCTTATTTTTCTACTTACTTTTGTTTTGTTTCAAAATTGAGATTTTTTAAAGAAATGAAATCAACTCGCAATCAAAGGTAGCATCGCAGCAAGTTCAGTAAAGGGTATATAAACGAGTTGCTTACACGCAAAGGCTCTCCCCACAACTCGCCCTTGACAGAAATTGCGGCTCTTGCTGGGGGCTGCTTATGAGTTGGTTTTTATGTGGAGAGTATTTTTTGTCTTTTCGGAGCGTTTGACCTGCATCAACTTCTGTAAGAGAAATTGGTCTTCCCGGATACACCCTCAATAAAATCAAGCAATTTTGGGTAAGCAAGGTCCATATGCTTAGGGACACGCTTTCTGTCCTTTTTAAAGTGGGTATGGTCAAGTGGGGCTGTCCAATTACATTCTTCCCCTGCATATTCACTCAACTCCTTATAATCAGGCATTGTTTTTTCATAACCGATTTTGCCTTGGTAAGTAGCTTTTTCTTCTATGGGGAGTGTTCTCCATACTTCTTGGTGAAAACTATTAGAGTAAGATTTTGAATTTTCATCAAAACTCACACCTGAACTTAAATCAAGCCATTTTGAATTGAACCTCATCTTTACTTCTACGTCATCAACATATTTTCTGTAATAAGCCGTTTGACATAAGTGTCCTATGATTCTTTTAGCACAAAATGTATAGGGTTTTCCAGTAAATATATTTATTTTGGTTACTGGGTAAGACTCGGTGATTTCCATTCGTATGGTTGCTTTTTTCTTTCTTCCATAAAAATCCTTTCCCCCGCGCTCCTCATAAGAGTCAACTGAGATTACGAGTATCTTATGTGCCCCGACAGAATGAGCGTATCTTGTTGCTTCTCGCATATTATTCACTATCGGGATCTTATGACTTGAGAGGACGTTTACCAATTCGCCATCGTTTGACTTTACTTTGTGCCAGAGTTTGTTTCTTATTTCTGCCTCCTGTGACTTGGATAAGTTAAAACCATCGTCACCTACATTAATCGCAAAGCCAATTGTTTTTGTAATTTTGGGTTTAACATTATTAATAATCATTTGTGCATCAGAAGGCAACTGAAGATATTTTAATGCTCTCTTTGCCATTTCGTAAGCATCGTAATAATGTCTGTTATCATTATACCTTCTTGCTTCCTCTAATAAACTGATACCCAAGTTATTTCTCGCCTCTTTATACCTATCATCTGCTCTCGCTTTATCAGAAAGATTATATTTAGCTTGCTTAAAAAGTTCTTCTGATAAATCGTAATTGCTAACTTCCGCCGCGTCCATTCCTCTTTGGAGTGCAATATAGCCTATTTCATTGAGCGTATCAGTCAGAAGTTCTCTGCCTTTAGATTTGTCAAACGAGCCATTTAAGTCCAACGCCTGCTCTAATTTCGCTTGTGCTTTTCGCCATTCCTTATTTTGAAAATGCTCTTTAGCGATGCCTAATAACCATAAATATTTCCTCTCCTGAAAAACAGGCTTGTAATTAGGATGAAGGTCTTTTATTAACCCTTCGAGATTTTTAGCTTCTGTCCAGTCAAAATCATCAAAAGCTACATCCAATTTTTGTTTGTAGAAATCTACTTTTTTTTCGGTACCCTGTTTCTTGTAGTGAGGATTGAGTTTGAGCATTTCAGCTTCTAATGTATCTGCTATTACAAAATCGTTGGCATTGAAAGCCGACTGGATTTGATTTTCATAATAAATTACTTTTTTCTTTGTTCCTTTTTTCTTGTAATGAGGACTGAATGTAAGTATTTCAGCCTCTAATTTATCTGCTGTTATAAAGTCGTCAGAGTCAAAAGCAGCCTCAATTCGCCCTTTATAGTAAACAATAGCATATTCATTAAGCTCTATCTGTAAATCCCGTATTCGGTTTTTTTCATCATTAGTCAGAGTTATTCCTTTTGCCAAATTATATAAATCTGTTCCAGCCTTATAACTATGCATCGACATTAAATTTTCGGTAGTACTTATTATACGATTGTAACCTGTCATACGCATTGCTTCGATAAATTCGTCGTAATTATTCCACTGACCTTTCAAATTTTCGAGGCATGGAAATTTGGTAAAATCAAATCCCACATGGTCTTTAAATTCCATGAGCTGCTTCACTGAATTTACGAATTGAGTCGGGTCAGTATTTCCGTATTCATCTATAACCTGTTCGGTAAACCACGAAAGTGTCTGACATTTTATGTTCTCCTCGTTTTCTAAGGCTTTTGAATTATTTGAATTATTTGAATTATGCTGAGAAGCTATGTCCACTGCCTTTATATAATCTTTATTATCAAAAGCAATTTTTGATTTAATGATGTAATGCAAAAAATTTGCATCATCGACTTTTTGTTCTATGTCTGCGAAAAAGGGATTCCCGTTCAGAAAACTTCTAACATCCGGATTGATACGTTGAATATTAGTCCACGCCAGAGGGAAATCCTTTGAAAGTTTTTCGGCTTCGGAAACATTTGAGCTAAGTTCTATGCTATTCATACGTTGATACTCCTTTTTAAGCATCATTTCAAGATGAAGATTGAATTTAGCCATTGACTTATCTTTGAGCGGTAGCTTTTTCTTTCCCCATTTTTGTGACCATTGCAAAATATCCGTATTTGTTTTCGGGTTAATTATTTGTGAAAAAACACAATTGAAAGCCAGCAACAAAACAAATATTATTTTTATCTTTTTCATGATTAATTTTTTAGTTAATGAAAGTTGAGATGTGTTAAATGAAATTTATTGAGGTTACAGGCTCCGCTTTTAGTTCTACCAAGCGGACCTTAGTTTCTTTTTATTCTGACGTGAAATATTTTAGATTCTTTTGACTGAGCATAAGAGGATGAACGATGCTTAAAATCAAAATTAATATTGTGAAAATCAGATAAATCTTCATAGGCAATAATGCTCTTCGGGTAATATTTACCACCTTCCCATTCGTACTCATACGAATCTTTAATTATATTCTGCCAAGCATCATCCGTTGAGAATATTTTATGAGTTTCTCCGGCTTCGAAGGACTTCTTTTCCCCTTTGCCAGTAATATTAAATACATCAACTATCCCAAGTCCACCACCGATTTTTTTGACTCTTTCCTTTTTCGACCTGTCAAGATTTTCTTTATGGTATTTTTTCCTAAATTGTTCTTTAGACATATTCTTAGCATCGTAAGATATTTTTGTATCAAAATCCGATGCATATCTTTCTTCGCTAAAATCTAAAGGAATAAGAATCTTACGCCCCATACTTTCTAATGCAGCATTCATATAAGCAGAAACCTGTTCAAATAAAATTTTTCTCATTGCTTGTGCATCTCTATCTGCTGATTCGTCAAGTGACCCTATATGCTCACAATCTGCAATTAATTTACTTGATATTATTCGTGAGGCGATTCCTATTTGTGCTGCTGTGATTGTATTATTCTCGACAGGAGAAAAGAAGTCTTTCACAAATTTCATTGTATCTATTTGGTTTGCAGATATTTTACAAATATTAGTTAATTTAAATTTTTCCCAATATTCCACTTTGATGGTAATGACTTCCTTACCTGACTTGAGTAATTTTACAACTCGTGGAGCATCTGGACATGTCAAACGGACGTAGCCTATTTCATCTATTCCTATCTGGGCATCTTCTGTGTAGAGTACCTTATTTCTGAACTTAATTTGGTAACTTATAATAGGAAAAGGTCGAATATCACCACTATTAGTATATCGACCTTTACCGCTATTTTTAAGAAACTCAGCAACGTTATGTTTTCGTGGCATGTCAAGGTTGATGAATAAATTAATTGTAGTGGAATCAATGAGGTATATTTCTTCTATAAATAATCGTTCGGGTCCAGGTAATAAGTGGCGATACTCGGGAGAGTATCCGTCATTTAATTTTAATTTTTCATTCTCTGCCGCAGAGAAAATAGTACAGTCAAGGTACGGGACATTACCTTCTGTCATGACAGCCCACCAAGACCCGTGTTCAGGTTGAGAGACTCCAAGTTGAGCTATCAACATGAATAGCATTAAAAATAGATATACTTTTTTCATTAGTTATTGTTTGTTTTGAAACAGGGTGGTTTTGCCCTGTTGGTGATAAAATTAAGAGTTGAAGTATCCGTAATATTTTGAATTTCTTGTTTCAAAATTGGCACGGCAGTGCCATAGTCCAAAGCAACTCAAGGCTTCCCATGTAGTAGTGACTTTGAACGCCGGGGCATCGCAATATTTAAAATGATTAGCTTTTGTTTTTTGAGCAGACAGAGGGCTTTCCTCTGTCTGCAAAGATTCAACTACTCTATGAAGGCTTCTTGGGAAGTTTAGGCTTTTTAGGAATTGGTTTAGAAGGTTTTTGAGGTTTTGAAGGAGTTTTTTTGTCTGGATTATCGTCTAATTTTTTCTCTTTATCTTCTTCTTGACTACTCTGATTATTTTGTTTATCAGCTTTGTCATTATTGCGGTTCTTACCGTTAATTTCGATAATTTGTGTCACGGTTCTACTCCGCCCTGCTCTATCCTTAACGGTTAATGTTACGGTATATCTACCATCAGAAGCATAAGCGTATGTTGGATTGGAAACGGTAGAAGTATTGCCATCGCCAAAATCCCATTGGTAGTATGTAGCAGAGGTAGAATTATTAGTGAATTTAACCTCCCTATTCGAACCTGACTTGTAAGAGAAATCTGCTGTGAACGGCTTTCTTTTCTCTGAAATAGATTTTATGCGTCCTGCAAGATCGTCATCTATTGCTTTGTAAAAGGAGTCCTCAGAAGATGAATCTTGATACTTCGGTTTTTGGCTATCTATCCAGTCATCATCATCTATCTTAGATTTACCGAAATCTTTATCTTCAGTAAAAAAAACATCTAACTCAGTATTAAAATCATCATCATCTTGAGCGTATGTATTTTCACCGAAACACAGAAGTACAAATAATAAACAGATTATAAATCTCATTTTAATTTGATTAAATTGGTTAAAACATGGGCGAGGCTGTTGTGACAGCCCCTACCCGTTAAAACAAACAATGGTTTAGTCATTATCTGCCGATTGAAATAGCAACTCGAACGCAGGTGAATCGCAGGAACGTCCTTTCCAACAATCCCAGAAGGATTCGATTGTCTCGTTGGCTTTCTTGCTAGTAGCATCGACCCAAAAATGAATCTGTCCATCCACTTCTTGGATAAGGAACTCGCAGCCTTCGGCTTGCTGCTTAACGAAATCATCATGGGAACTCAATTTGAGATTGAGCGCATTTCCGAGTGCATCGTAAAAATCACTGCAAGCCTCATCGTTAGAGTGTTCACTACACTGTTTTTCGATGACGGGCCACATTGCACCTTGGAAAGTGCCGTAGAGTTTGCAAAAATCGCTTTGGGCAGTTGCGCTACCGGCGTAAGTAAGTAGCAGCGCGAATGCAATCAAGATTTTTTTCATAATTGATTGAATTTTAAATGTTACATAAAAATATTTGATGAATTTTCGAGATTACAGGATTTTGGTCTAATATTCTATTATTGCTGATTTAGCCCTCCTTTGAGTACGATTGTCAACTGCATATGAAGTATTGGTATAAAAGGTTACAACCTGATGAATGAAATAATATCACAAGCATTCGTAAGTACAGTTTTCGCACACATATGAGGTTTGAGATAAAAAGGTTACATCTTGAGAAATGGAAATATGTAAAACTTATACCATTGTTAATTATCTCCGCGTGGAGGTCTTTGTTGTTTTCGGCAATGCAATAGTTGGAACAGTAGGTGTACTCAACGCACTATCTTCATCATGTTCAATTGGAATTTGCGGCGTGAATGTCACCTTAACCAAATCATCCTGAACCAAGATTAGCGGTTGTAAGTGCGGAATTATTTGTTCGGTTTTTATTTCCACTTCAGCCGCTTCATTAAGTGCAAGCAATTCCCCACCAGTCGTTTGCGATAAACAATTGGCAATAGCGAAAACCTCATCATTCTTACTACTTTCAAGCAGAAGCGAAAAAGCATGGACTTTAATATCTTCTCGTAGCAACTCTTCTGCTATCATACACGTACTACCACCACACCCGTCTATACCATCAGTACAGAGAAAAATTGTTTTTGCCTTTGCGTTTTCAGAGAATTTTGTCTTGGATAGCTGGAGCACATTATTGAGGGGTGTACCACCATCTGCCTCCAAATGTGTGATTACTTCCCGAAGCTGACTACGAGATAGGTGTCCGGGAGGAATACTTATGGGGGCTGAGTCACAACTGCCTCCGACCGTCAATAATCCAATTTCAATGCTATCGTGCAAATCATAAGTAAGGTCTGTGATCACCTTCTTAGCTTCATGGAGTCTACTGTTTCCGGTGGGTGCGTTATAGCTCATACTGCCGGAAATATCTACAACAAACAGTATTTCGCTTTTGGGTATATTTAGCTTTTGCACAATGGTAGCATTTGGCGGAGGTGGCGGTGGGATACAAAAAGTTTTCATATCCGGCAAATCCAGTCTCTGGATTAGACTGTCGCCAACATAACCGTACTTTACTAGCTTAGGGTCAATGTTTAAGATGGTTTCCACTACCATCCTGTTATATCGGGCAGTACAGTTAGAACTATCCAATTGTACTGCTTTGTCAAAATATTCATAGGCTTGTTGAAAGTCTCGTCTATGTATCAGACGAGCTTTATCTTCATCTGTTGCTGATTGATTAAAACATCGCGTCACCCCATAATTTGTTCGTAAAGTAGATTCAAGTTTCATAGAATCAAGCCCTTCGCGTTCCAATACATTAATCGCTTCATCATAACCACTTAACGCTTGCATCCTGAGTCCATAATTGGTTGCAATCAAGGCTTTCCATGCCTGTATTGTTACTTTTTCAACTGAACTATTTTGGTCAGTTGCTTTGATTGCTGAAATCCAAGCATAAGCCTTTTTGTGCTTACCCATTTCCTCATAAATCTTGGCAATTTCAAGGATGTATTCATTTCTGCGGTCTAATACATGAGCGCGTTTTAAATATTTTAAGGCTTTGCGATTGTCACCCTTTTGGTACTTTTTGAGGGCTTTGTATTGCCAGTGTCTTGCTTGGTCTATCGGGTTTTTGCTTGGCAAAATTGTAATAGATTGCATAGACAAGCATAAGAATAGGCATAGAAGTAGTGAGCCGTACTTCGTACAGCATGAGCATATAATTTTTCCCATATCTATAAATTAACTGTATCTCATAAAGAGACTTTTGGTTTGTGAAATCAGTTTATTGAGCTGTGGAAAATGGCAGAGAAGAAACAAGTCATTTCCTTTACCATTTCCGATATGTTGAGGTTAACGCCACACCCTACCCTGAGTATCAAAATTGTAATGTTTATCAGCGGAGAGCCAGATAGATTCGTCTCCTTCTTGAATTTGTGCAGATTCGGCAAGTGTTCCCTGTTTTACATACCCACTAAAATAGAATGTGAGTTTGGTACCGCTTTTAAATGTCAGATAATCCCTACTGGGCGCAATTTTGATTTCGAGGTCTTCGCATAACCTGACGTGGCGAACAGGTTTTGACGGATTACCGAAATAGTATCTTATAGATGATATATCTACAAATCCTCTTCCGACAAGTGCGCCCCGAATCCATTCAGATTCGCAGTTGTTGAAGATTGGATTTACGCTGAACTCGTTAGGAGGAGTGACTACTCCAAGTGTCACATTATACATTCCGAATGATAATAATGTACACCATAAAAAAAGCATGTATTTTTTCATAATTTTGAAATTGATATAAAAATTTAATGCACTAAACGATAGCTGTCATGTTATTTTATTCACACAACATAAATTTAGTGCGACTATCAACCTCATATGATAAGTCCAAGGAAAAGGTTACATCCCGCGAAATAAAAAAATATAAAATAAGGTAAGGTATTGAACACTTTAAGGAAGTGTCAATACATTTAAGAGTTTGTTTATCTGGGATTAATATAGTGCAAAATTCATACTTTATCGAACATTACGAACCAATCGAAAACCCAAATCCGGCAGGGCTTGGTCGGGATATAAATGCGAACGACTCGCAACCCGACATTGGCAAGGAGAAGATTTGTAACTACCACCTCTTACAACTCGTTGCTTGGAGTTGTCCGTGTTATCATCGCATACAGGATTTGTCTTACGTGCTTCGGGAGTCGAATAAAAATCTTCTTTATAGACATCTTGACACCATTCGGCAGCATTACCGGACATGCCATAGACTTCTTCTTCAAGTAAATGTATTTCTGCTACATCTGCTCTAGATTTTAAACTTGACGATTCTTTGTGCCAAGATACCTTATGCAATTTATCACTACCACTATAAACCCAATATTCTCCTCCAAAATCCGGTCCTTTTGCCGCATATTCCCACTGTGCTTCTGTCGGTAAAGTATATTTTATGTAATCATTTGAACGCCATTTTGCGTATTCATTTGCACCGTACCAAGTGACCATGACAACAGGAAAATCGGCATATCCATCTTTAACAAAAAACTCTTGACGGTTATCTTTTATCCTACAAGCTGACTTATCTATCTTTATCCAACTATTTGTTGTACTATCTGAAAGTTCTGCGTACTTGTCGTTGAGAAATTCACAAAATTGTGCATTAGTAACCTCATATTTTCCTATTGCGTAGTCGTCCAGTCTCACCCAATGCTCTTTTTCTTCTTCTTTTCTACATTCCTCGTCTTTCGGACTACCCATGACGAAACTATCTATCTCAATTAGCTGTGTTTCATATATGAGTTCGGCATCAACATTAGCAATTTTTTCAATTCGTTCCGGTGAAGCTACATTGCAATCAACAATATAACCTGATTGATTACTTTTATACTCAAATAATACTATGCTATTATCTACGCTATCCCCCTCAATCATGATGGGTTTTTGTCTTTTTTCTGTATTGAGAGAATCCGCAAGGCTTGGAACTTCATCTTGCAGGTAACTCCACAATTCGTTTAGTTGAATACGACTGTCTTGGTTATTGTCTGCCTCGCCTTTTAGTCCTTCCAATAAGACATACGTGAACAAACCGGCTTCCAATTTCTCAGCTTCATTGGAGCGTTCACCCAATTCACTTGAATAAATATTGACTTGCCTCTCTTCTGTTGTTTCAGCCGGGGTCTCGTCCTTTGCTAAATGTGTTCTGCAAGCATCTATCAATAAAATCTTTTTGCACGGATAACGCTTTAGCTCATTTGTGACATCTTTTATTGATACGACTCCCCCTAATATCTCTTTTGTTTCTTTATCTCTTTCAAAATCACTCGCCTTAATAAACATTTCGCCATTGTCTATGTAACCATGAGAACTCATATAAAATATGACAACATCCCTTTCATTCAATTTACCTTTTGAAAGAAAGTTTTTAAACTCTTGAATTATTCTAATTGCTTTAGCTTCTTCACCGAATAAACCCTCAACACGGCAATCACCATATGTCTTTGAAAACACTTGACTTTCCATTGTACAAGCAACTCTCACAGCATCCCCCGAAGTATAGGACAAATCATCGGCATCCGGACCTACTGAAAAAACAAATAATCTCGGTTTTTCATCATTTGTTGAAGGACGTATATCACCACCATGATTGATTTTAGATAAAATCGACAAAAAACATATAGATAATATCAATGAAAATGAAAACAAGACTTTCATGGTCAATTCTATTTGAAAGGAATGATTAATAGTTGATTTTGCGAACAAAGCACATGCCAAAATACAATATATTTTATTAGAAATCTCCTTTTTGACACGTAAATTTAAATTAGAAAGAAAAAAATGTTACTTTTATTTTCATAAAGTGTAACCTTTTTCTCTAAATATTCATATGCAGACACAAGCTAGATTTGTAGTCACAATTATGTGACTACAAATCATGACATATATCATGAGCGAATCCCCCTCCATTTTGAATAAAGTGTCTCTCCCCTGACAGCTATAAATGCCATATTATGAAATTTATACTATACATAGGACTACTGATAACCGCAACTAATGTCATTTCGAATAATCTACCCAATATATCTGCCACCGATGGTGATTACACACGCTACGTGCGTATATCTTGGGGCAGATACGAAGGAAATGTTGAGTATCGAGTATATAGAGGGATTAGTGGCACCGGCAGGGATTTGAAGCCTATTAGTGATTGGCAAGGGGAACCTCTCTATTTGGATGCGAGTGCTGTTCTCGGACAGAAGTATTACTACGGCATAAAAATCCGCAAATCTGATGGAAAAATAATGGATGGGACTGATAATCTTGACATCGGTTATCGCTCTAATTTCGAGACAATAGAAACAGTAGGTTATGAGACAGTTATCTCAAATATTGAGGTCTATAAGAAGACTCTAGCTTTATCAGCTAGCGATGGAGGACACATAGATTATGTTCTGATAAAATTGATAAGCTACGATGGAGAGGCTGAATATCAACTTTACAGGGGAATAGACAGTAGCGGTACTGATTTGGAACCTATTGATGAATGGACAGATACTAGAATCACCTCTTATTTCGACGAAGATGTAATTCCCGGTCAAAAGTACTACTATGGTATAAAAATCCGTACACCAGACGGGAAAGTAATAGATGCAACTAATATGCTTGATGCTGGCTACCGTTCCAATGTACTAAATAGAAATATATCGACTTTATCCGCCACTAACGGAGAATATAAAGATTACGTTAAAATAGAATGGGATAGATACGAAGGAGAGGCTAAATACCACATATATAGAACCGTTGATGGAATCAATTTAGATTGTATCAGTCGTGGACAAAAAGAAAGCTACTATCTTGATTCAACAGCTATTTCGGGTAAAAAGTATTTCTATTTGGTAGATATTTATCCATCTGATACTAAGATGGTGGGCGAAACAAATTCAGATATTGGTTATCGTCCCCAATACAGTTTAATCTTCTCCTTACCCGCTACCTATAATGAGACGATTAAACGTAAGCGGACGTTTGATATAGCTGTAACTATTGTTAATCATGGGATAGATAAGCCTTCGAGCGATCTTCAATTAGCATTTTATATTTCTGACGATAATGTCATAGACAGCAGTGATATAAATATCTATACTATGGAGTGGTACTGGGATACTACTACGTCTGCAACAATAGAACGTAAACTTAAATTACCCAAAGATACAGGCAAGGGAGAAAAGTATATTATTGTCACCACCTCTAATGGCAGCGGAGTAGAAGCTATTACGTATAAAAAGGTCATCATAAAATAAACCAGACTTGTAATGGTATTCATAATCGCTATTTCAGGACAGGACAAAATTAAAAATAAAAAAAATGTTACTTTTCTTATCTCAAGATGTAACCTTTTTTACAAAACCTTCATATGCGGGCATAAAACTATTGTGAACAAATATGACAGTAATCGAAAAACAACCAATGCAAGAAATTAAGAAACTCTGTATGCCACTTGTGAAAGCACTTATGGATAAACATAAGTGGAAGCATGTTGAGCATGAGGATTCTTTGTTCGAGACTACTTATAAAAAAGCCGCACAAGTCTTGAAGAAAGAAAAAAAGGACATCACAGACGGCAAAATAGTCAAGGAAGTGTTTAGCAAGCATCTGAGAAATGCTTGGTGCAACTTAGTGGGCAGCTACATGGAAAAAGCCATTAAAGAGGACGACAACCATGTTATTCGGGTATTTAACAGAAGTATTGCCCCTATAATCGCTGCATACGTAAGTAGGTATGATGCGAGCGAGACAGAAATTGACCTCGAAGATTGTACTCGTGAAGTCATACAAGAAACACACGCCCGTGTAAAAGAAAATATAGATGAAGGCAAATATAAAGAACAAGGCAATTTTAAAGCCTACTTCGTAAATACAGCAGTTAATGTCTTACGTGAAGGAAAAAGAAAAGACCAGAAAACAGGCATCTTTAAAAAGATGTATGCTAAATTCAACGCCAATAAGCCAAAGTACGATGACGATTGTTTTGAGAATATGGAGGAGAAGCAGTCTTTTGAATCTTTATTGAGATTAGCGGATGAAAAATGTAAGAAAATCTTCTATTGGATTTATGTAAAGGGAAAAAAATTAAAAGAAATTGCTGAAGATGAGGAATTAACACTCTCAAATGTAAAGCAAAGGCATCGTCGTTGTAAAAATAAACTCAAAAAAGCCCTCGAAAATTTAAATTAAGAAAAATATGTACACAGATAATACAGATATGATCAGCCAATACCTTACAGGTAGCTTGACTAAACGTGAACGCACCACATTTGAACGTCGGCTGAAAGGAGACAACATGCTTCGGGGTGAATTAGAGCTTGCCCGAAAATTACGATACACACTGACTAATACTAAAGGGGGTCAACTACAACAAACTGTAATGGAAGACTTAAAGGATATTCCAATCGAACCTGATTATGACGCACTGGAGCAAATGATAACAGAGGGCGAGATAGATACGCCTGAAAAAGGAGAAGCAACCTTAAACAATCAATCTAAAATGTGGATAGGTGGATTAGCATTTATCGCTATTGTACTGGTACTTTTGCTAATGCCTCGTTCCTTATCTGACACACAAAAATTAGGGCAAAAATATTTAAAACCTCTACCTATGCTTACTAATCCCGACCCAAACAGTAAGGACGACTACGATATGGCTTTTACAGCCTACGACAGCAGACAGTATAGCGAAGCAACTAAATACTTTGAAAAATATTTGGAAAAATCAAATAAAGAAGAAAATATAAAATTGTATCTTGGCATTGCTCAACTATATGCCTATAAATATAAAGATGCACTAATTACTCTCAACTCACTTAAAGAAAGTGAAGATTCCTTTGTTCAGATTCATATTACTTGGTATTTGGCATTGGCTTATTTACATAATGACGAAGAAGATAGAGCTAAAGCACTATTGAAACAACTAAAGTATCATGACAAATACGGCGAAGATGCCAATCGAGTGCTTTCTGATTTCAATTAAAATCTATCATTGCAAAACCACAAATACCATTTTATGAAATTCATACTCTATATAGGATTGCTTATAAGCACAACCACTACCATTGCGAACGATTTACTTAAAGCATCTGTTGGTTACAGTGATTATCTACTTGATATATCTATATCAGCTAGCGACGGAGAATATGAAAATTATGTCAGAGTAAGTTGGGACAAACACAGTGAAGAAGCTGAATATCAATTATATAGAGGGATTAGCGGTAAAGGCACGGACTTGAAACCTATCAATGATTGGCAAAAGGATACTTATTATTTCGATAGGAGTGCCGCACCCGGACAGAAATATTACTATGGTATAAAAATCAGAACATCAGCCGGAAAGATAATAAATGAAACGGATAATCTTGACGTTGGCTATCGTTCTGTCAAAGACCCGATTGCTAATGAAGAACTGATATCGGATGTAGAAAAGTATAATAATATTTCTGAAAAATCAGATACGCTATACCAAGATAGCATTGTCGTATCCCGACCTCTCATTGATAAGACAATTAAGCGTAAACGAAACTTTGATGTAACTACATCAGTCGTCAACTATGGAGGTGTCAAATCTCTAAAAAATGTACAGTTAGTATTTTATATTTCAGACGATAATATCTTAGACGACACTGATAAACGCATTGATGCAAATCTTATAAGAGAACTGCAAAGAGCTAAATTAGCAAAAGTAACCAGTACACTTAAATTACCGAAAGGCATTAAAAAAGGAGAAAAATATATCATCGTCACAGTCTCTCATAATAGAGAGGTGAAGGCTCTTACCTACCAAAAGGTTACAATAAAATAAAAGGAAAGATGAGAGAGAAAGATTGAGAAGCTACAAAAACAAAAATATGAATATTAGGATATTTGTCACTGTCTTATTTGTATCACTTGGGGTATTTGCAATGGCGCAGGGTAGTATGAGTGCTGATACTTGTATTGCTGTAATCATCACTCCGGATCAACAAGAGATATGTGATAGTGGACCGTTTGAAATCAGTGCAGAGCCGCCGGAGGTAGGTTTCACAGGGCTATGGACAGGACCTACTAACGTATCCGTTTTAAATACCAATGCGTCAACCACTACGGTTACTAACTTAAACATAGGTCCTAATATTTTTACTTGGACTCTGTTTGATGCCACTAGTATGCCATGTGCTGTGGCGGAATTAACTCTAATTAATAATGAGGTGACTACTATACCAATTATAACCACATCTAATAATTACGAGGCATGTAGTAAAGATGGTTTTCAAGTTGAGGCATGGGGAGAGTTATTACCCGGCGAAACAGGAATCTGGAGTTCGGACCAAGAGCAAGTGACTTTCTCGAATAACAATGCTTTGACTACCATTGCTAATAATCTAGCCCCCGGTGTAAATCGTATTTTTTGGAATATTACTAATGGATCCTGCGAAGGTAGTCCAGCATCAATTACAGTTACCAATAATGAAGTCGTTACACAAGCTGAAATTGAAACAGACTCAATAATAAAAAGCTGTGTCCTCAATGAGTTCACTGATGTCACTGCAAATACTGTTAACCCTCTAATTCAAGGTGAAACAGGTACATGGACAGGTCCCCCCGGAGTGACCTTTTCTCCAAATTCAGAAGCACCAAGTATTAATGGATTAATGTCGGGAGAAAATCTTCTAGTTTGGACTATATCAAGAGGTAATTGTCCTACTAATTCCGATTCAGTCATTATCGTAGCCAATGTTTCTGTACCGCCCGAAATTATTAGCGTAGAAAGTGGAACACCTACTTGTGGTCAAAATGATGGATTCATTTATGTATCTGTCGAGAGTGGTACACCTCCTTACGAATATAGTATTGATAATGGAAATAACTATCAGACTTCTGAAATGTTTGATGATATTAATCAAGGGTTCTATATTATCGAAGTACGTGATGATAATAATTGCAAAGATACTGACAGTATATCCATAATAAATACAGGTATTCCTACAGTAGATATTGTACCTGTAAATCCAGACTGTGGAGACAATAATGGTTTGCTTACCGCTACTGTCGAAGGTGGAATGCCGCCTTACAGCTTTGAATGGAATACTCCTAATACTTCAAATGACTCCATTGTATTAAATTTACCCGTTGGAAATTATACGGTAACCCTTACAGATAATGTAGGTTGTGAAGTGACCGCTTCACAGGAACTTGTTGCTCCACCTCCAGTCATAGACCTTGGCGAAGATATGATAAGATGTTCAGTTGATACCATACTACAAGTTCCTTACTCTAATGTAATATGGTCTACTGGTGAGACTGACTCTCTAATATCTATAAATGAATTTGATACTTATTATGTCACGGTTACTGACGGCAACTGCTCCGTGATAGATAGTATTACTTTTTCAATACTTGCTCCGATAACAATTAGCCCTTCAGAAGATACGACTATTTTTAAAGGAACATCAATTGAATTTGCAATTACAGGGGCGGATGCACTTGATGTAACCTCTCCCCAAGATTGGACTTCTACTATTTGTAACAACCCTGTATTAACACCAAGCGAGACAGGTTCATACGTGATGTCAGCCACCAATCAGGAAGGTTGTAGTGAGTCTGCAAGTTTTACGGTTACTGTAATTGACGAAAGACCGGAAGACTATATTTTTATTCCTGATGCCATCACTCCTAATGGAGATGGTTATAATGACGAGTTAGTCATCCCGCTTCTTGATAATTATCCGAATAATACGCTAACTATTTTCAACCGACACGGCGATACTATGGTAAGCGGTACTTATGGCTTAGGCAATTTGACTGAGTCTTGTGATGGTAACACACACACTTTTCCAAGTTTTAGTTTTGATGGTAGTAAGTGGTTAGCGGGTGCTTATTATTATGTTTTACAATTAGGAGATGAAGCAGATACAGTGATAAAAGGACGATTTTTTATTTTCTACTAATGGCACTATAAAAGCCTTGAATCAAATCGAAACAGATGAAACACATAACCGCTATATTATTCATTTTAATATTTTTTGCTGATGTAATAAGAGGACAACTTGAACCTGTTGCTCCCTTTTACGACGGTCATACTCCTGCTATTAATGCTGCGTCTGCCCGAAACGAATTTTTATTTGATGAATACACCACATTCCTTAGTGCTTCATATCGCCAACAATGGGTTGATTTTGAAAACCCACCAAGAACGCTAAAGGTCAATTACAGTACTTGGTTATCTGATATTTTTTCTAAAAAGAAAATCGTAAATCGTTTACATCTTGATTTCAGCTTAGTCATGGACGAAATTCCCCCCCGAAGAACATATGAAAGTTACATGCGACTATCTTATCGAATGCCTTTATTCACAAATAATAAAAAGTGGATGACTTTTCTATCAGCAGGATTTAGTGGTGGCATTATGTCTCATTCCATCGGCATCAATGAACTGAATCTTATAGATGAATTTGACCCTTATTTTATGGAATTGAGAAATACTACGACTAAAGGAAATTTTGGTGGTGGCATTATGTTATCGCATTATCTGTCAAGAGAAGGTTATACATTGCGAGAAAGCCGTGAAGGGTTTTATGTCGGCATTTCAATACCTCATGTGCTTGATTTTAATTTCAAATCTCCAGATGGCTCTATTCCTTTTTCAAAAAAACGTCAATTATACGGAGTTATTGGTGGGCAGTTTGGTAATTATCTGGATAAAAATTTAAAATTCAGACCGAACTTAACCTTTGTCCCCGGCTCATATTTCGATTTTATGTTTGAAATACAACCCAAAGTTGAACGATTTTGGTTAGGTGTCGGATTTAGAATTGATGAAGCATTGGATAAAAATCAAGCCATTACTTTTAAAATGTCAGTTGCTCCCTACTTAAAGAAAAACAGAATAGAGTTAATAAGCAGTGTAACCCGTAACTTATCTAATCCATTGAATACTTTTTTTAATAACTCGTATGAATTTACAGTCGTTTTGATGTTTGATAATGACGAAGACAACGACCACCCCGGAAATAGAAGATAATCTTTTTTATGAACAACTAACGACTGAAAATCAACAATTCCCTTCCCCGCTTACGCTTCCCCATGCTATATCTCCAAGTCAGTTCCACCATTTTGTGACCTGCATATAAGGTTCTCACTTTCGGACAGTCGTTATAGGATAATATCCAGTTTTTACGCTGTTTTAATATTCGAGAAAGTCCTTCATGGTCAAAGTTTTTGTGGGTGCTGCCTCGATTTCCATAGAGGTAAGTGTCAATTATATAAGGCGGGTCAAGATAGGTAAAAATATCAGGGTGATTTTTCAGCGAAGTTTTGAAATCGGCTATTACTCACCGTTATCAATCAGCGAATTGAATTATTACTCGACAAAAACCATACGATAGGTCATTCCTATTTTTTGGAAGTCAAGGACTTGGAAGGGCTGAAATCCGTATTTGCCAACAACGTCATTCCGCTACTTGAAGAATATTTTTACGGCGATTTTGGGAAAATAGGGCTAATCTTGGGTGGCGCATTTGTTAAAGAAAAAGCGCGTGAGGGCATCCATTTTGCAAGTAATTTTGAATATGCTGATAAAGATATTTTGAGCGATAGAACCCTGTTTGAATTTACGCCTCAATCTGATTGGACGACTGAATCTTTCACCTCAATTTACACAAAATAAAATGCGTAGAGCAAACGTCATACAAGTATTTGAGCATCAAAAATTAAAATATGGTGCGGACAAGGATTTCAAACAATCTCATTTTGATGCCCTTGTCAAGTTCAATGAAATGAACGACAACAAATACTTTACGCCCATTCACAGAGGCATAAAATTTGGCAGCTACGTGGGTGTCATTCAGATTGGAGGATTGACCATAGAGATACTCCCGAAAATAGATAAACAAACCACCGACGACCCGACAGAAAAAGAAAAATGGCAGGGTGTACTGTTGAATATGTTGAGCGTATGCCGTAAAATCAAGGTAGATACGGTGTCCGAAACCCAACTCAAAAGGCGGTACAATTCCATTCTCGAAGTGTATTTTGAAATATACCTCAACGAAGTCGAGCAACTCATCCAACGCGGACTCATCAAGCAATACCGCAAAGTCAGCACCAACCAAAAAGCACTGAAAGGCAAGTTGTTATTCGCTCAAAACATCCGGCACAACCTCGTACACAAAGAGCGTTTTTACTGCGAACATCAGACCTATGACCGACAGCACCTTATCCACCACATCATTTTCAAAGGGCTGAAAGTGATACAAAACTTGGTCAGTCACCGACTAAGTGACAAGCTGCACCGGATATTATTTGAGTTGGAAAACTTCCAAGAAATGAACATCACCGCCCAAGATTTTGAACGGATTACACTCAATCGAAAATCGCATTTTTACGCCAATGCCCTCGAAATTGCCAAGATGTTTATCCTCAACTTCTCCCCAAGCCTCCACACCGGGCATGACGCTATGTTGACCCTACTTTTTGACATGAATAGCTTGTGGGAAGAATACGTATATCGCATATTGAGTAAGTATAATCAAGGCAACAAGGTACAGGCACAAAGAAGCAAATTTTTTTGGGAGAATAGAAGTATAAAGCCCGACCTCATCATCACCGCACCGAACAAGCAACGCATCGTAATAGACACCAAGTGGAAAATCGAAAAATCAAAAAGCCCTTCTACCGACGACCTGAAACAGATGTTTACCTATAATTTACATTGGGCAGCAAATAGTATTTTGCTCTATCCGCAAGTGCATCAGGCGGACACCTTCGGCACATTTCATCACCTGCAAGACCACAATCATCACACCTGTACAATGGCTTTCATCAATATTTTTGATAATGACAAGATGAAATCAAACAAGGAGATTGCAGCGGAGATTTTTGGGAAGATTGAAGCAATAAAAACGCAGTTTCTCCATGAATAAAAAGTATCTTGTGTTGTGTTGGTGCATTTGGTGGTGGCGGAGTTTGTTTAGTTTTCGATATTTCCGACCTATTTTTTTTCTCCATCCTCAACACCTTCCTTATGACCTAATAATCAGTTGTTTATGTGCTAATTTAATTGATTTTCAACTCCACGAAAACCACATTTCGATAAAAAAAGTAATTTTTTTCCGACCTCACGCAGTCTCATTCGTCTTGGTTTTGACATTTATATTTTTTAAGTCAAAATTTAAAATTTTTAGAATTATGAGACATTTTAATTACTTATCAAGGCAACACGTCAATACTCAAACAATAACAAGGTCGCATCTCATGTATATGCTTCCTGTTTTGTTTTTAATGTTTTCCGGAAGTCTCCTTTCTCAAAGCATCAACAAAAATATGCTTGTGGGGGTAAAGTCGGAAATAAAAAGCGACGAATTACAAAAGCAATTTTCAAGCTATGAATTGTATCATATAGACACTGACGCAATCAATCAAATGCTCTTGTTTGATAATCACCTTGATTTGCACTTACAATTAGACAATATTGAACTCACAAGATTAATGGAGCGTAGATACCTCGTTAATTCCAATACTGTTTTCAGTACACTTGATGAAAATGGGGTTAAGTACGGCAACATTGATATTAATCAGTTATGTAGAACTTATCGCGGTTTTGAAAATGAGAGGGAACGAATGAGTTTAAATGAAAATTTCATGTGCCTCAATTTTGAGTATGAAGGAAAGTATTACACATTGGAACAACTGAAGAATTATCAAAAAAACACCTCGTCAGATGTGTTCATTCTGTATCAAGATAATAATATAATTATTGACAAATCATTCAATTGTCTTTTATCACCAAATGAGCATAAAAATATTAAAAACCAGTCATTTGAGAAAAGTGATATACTAAATAATTGTATTGAAATTGAAATATCTTTTGTTATTGATTACTATATTTATCAAGCCTATCAGTTCAATACTGATAACCTATTCAATGACTTTTTCAACCTACTTAATCAAGTCGAGGGATTATATAGTCAATTTAATACAGAGTTTATAGTGGCTGATTACTTAGTAGAAACTGCAAATGTATTTACATGGGGATACACATCTGTTGCCAATGATTTACTTCAAAACTTTGCTAATTGGGGTAATAATGGTCAGTTTTTTACATCTGATTTTGATGTTGCTACCTTATGGACGGGTATTGATATTTGCGGTATCAACCCTGATGAGCCTAATATCTGCAATGATGTCAGAGGTGCAGCTACTTATGTTGGCAGTGGGTGTAGTAGCGACAAATATAATATTGTAGAGTATTTCACAAATACAGCTTCTCATCTTAGTGTAGTATGGGCGCATGAAATAGCACATAACTTAGGAGCAACACATGATAACAGTACGGAAAATTGGGGGCATATAATGTCTCAATTCGGTTATTTAGATGCTACGGAGTTCTCACCAGTATCCGTAAATGAAATCACCAATTATTTAAATAGCTCAAGTGCATCGTGCATTGAACAATATGACTGTTCCTCTGACTGCCCTTCTCCAACTAATGTTACTGCTGAATTACGTGGTTATTACAGTACACAAGATGCTCGTGTATATGTGGATTGGGATAATATGGACACTGGTGGAAATGAGGATTATGTAGTTTGGTTTATCAATCCACAAACAGGAGATTGGGAAAATGAGGCAACGGGAAGTAGTAGCGAGGACGTCAGTATTCCATGCGGTGTTACTCAAACTCAAATATATGTCGTTACTGAATGTCCTGACGGCACTGAATCCCCCTCCTCACAAAATGTCTTCCTCGACGTTGACTGCCTTTTACCCATAGAAATGCTAACTCCATTACAAGCCCATATCAAAAACAAATCTGTAATTCTCGAATGGCAGACCGCTACTGAAACGAATAATGCAGGGTTTGAAATACAAAAAAGCCGCAACGGTGCGGAATGGGAAAAAATAGGTTGGCAAGACGGTCAGGGTAGCTCATCTAATCCGTTTAGCTATACACATACAGATATAAACCCGTTCAACGGAACAACCTACTATCGTCTTAAACAACTGGATTTTGACGGTTATTTTTCTTACTCCAACGTAGCCAATGTTATTTATACAAATGGCAACATCGCCCTGTACCCCAATCCAGTCAAAAACATCCTTTACATAATAGGTCTTGACGATAGACAAATGCAGAAATTAAGCCTATTTGATATGAATGGAAAAATGATACGCACTTTTGAATCTCCCGTCAATCGTGTTGATGTATCCGGCATATCACAAGGTATGTATGTGGTCAAAGCCACTATTGACGGTGGTGTATTTTATCAAAAGATTGTTATTGAATAAATGAATAGATGTGTGCGGTACACTCGCACTAATGTATGTGTACAACGTGTAAGGAAGCAAGTGCCTCTGATGCCAAAGGGTATTTCGGAGGCACTTCTCTCACAAGAAGCAATCTGTGTGATGCAGTTCTCTCCAAATGAGTATGCTGCTCTCCCGGTATGCTCTTAGAGATGCTGCCCTCACATCTTATGCGATGGGCAGCATTTTTTAATGATATTCATGTGATTCACAAAAAAGACTGTAACACTATGCTAAATTCTTATCCTTAAAAAGTATATCTTCGCTGCAAGAAAAGTGAAGTCAATGTTTGGATTTAATAACGAAAAAAAATTGGTCAATCTGGCGAAGGCGGGAAATAGAGAGGCTTTGGGGCAATTGATTGTAAAATATCGTGGTGCTTTCTTCGGTTATGCAATCAAGAGAATGAAGAATGAGGCTAATGCAAAGGATATGGCTAGTGCAACGGTGGAGAAAATTTTACTTAAAATCCGTACCCTTGAAGGAACAAATTTTAGAAGTTGGGCATTTCAAATTTTGGAGAATAACATCAACGACTTCTACAAAAAGAAAGCAAACCAAACAGACGAACTACCTATCAATGAACTTTCCTTTTTAGAGCGTTTTCTCACTAACGATTTAGACCGTAACTTAATTCCTGACGACATATATAACATATTGCGAAAATCAGGTTATGACGTAGCGACTCACGCGCAATTCAATGAATTGATTAAGCAACATCTTAGTGATAAATGCTATGAAATTTTCCTATTATTTTTTTTAAACGAATTATCTCACGAAGAAATTAGAGAAAATTTCATCGAAGGACACAAAAAAGATCGCCTATACCGATGTATGAAGAAGTTGAAAGAATTTTTTGGCGATAAAAAACAATCAGACAAATGAAAAATCAAGAAGATATAGAATTAATCAACGATTATTTTCACGAAAGACTAACACCAGATAAAAAAAAGACTTTCGAGGAAAGGTGGAGAAATGATGAGGATTTTGCACGCGAAATAACCTTTTATTTGAATCTGGTTAAAGGTGTAAAAAGTAAACATGATGTGGAAGTACAGTCACTTGTCGAAGGTGCAAAAACAGATTATTTGGCGCAAAAAAGGCGACGTAAAATATTCATATTTTTGGGATTAATAGCTGCGGTAATTCTTGGATATTGGATGTACACAAATCTTTTAAAAGACAGTAATTTGGAGAATAATAACGATGAAATTCAATATTCGCCAATTGCTATGTCATCCTATGAAACTTATAACTATGAGTATGCCTCCGGTAGTGCGAGAGGAGGAGTGTTGAGTGACACATCGGCATTGGTGAGAGGTATTAAACTCTATAAAAAAGAAAAGTACAAAGACGCATTATTTTACTTACGAAAAGTTGAAGGTGATAACAGTATTGTTTATAGAAGCTATTTGGCAATTGTACTACTAAACAATTCAGAAATCAGTGCATCTAAAAAAATAATCAAATCTATATTGAATGAAATAAATGTGAAAGATGACGAATTACTATACTCTGAAATGGAATATTACCTTGCCCTCATCAATTGGAAGGAAGGTAATATTAATGAATGTAAAACACTTTTATCAAATATCATTGCGCGGGGCAAAAGCTATTCAACTTTAGATGAATTGGCGTTACTGTCAGATAAGATTTTGAAAAAACTTAATTCATCTTTTTGATAACCAACACCAAACACATTGCTAAGAGCAATAGAGTACAAAATACAATTAAATAACTTGATGATGTCGTTGACTGTAACGGCGATATATCTCCAGTTAAAACAGGTGCAGCCCAATAATACGGCTTATAAGTGTGTTTATCTGCCGTCTCAATAAATTCAATCTTCGCTTTTTGTAATGCTTTGTCTTTTGGCATACCGTCTTTGAGATTTTGGTAAAACAAACTCATCAGGTCTTTAGTGCTTTTGTCGTTGGCGTTCCAAAGGGTCTGTACGATACTATTACACTTATCGGAAAAAGCCCTTGATATACTCAATACCCCTTCACCTTCCACAATTTCACCGACTCCGGTTTCACAGGCACTAAGGACTATCATTTCAGAGGTAAACTCCAAGTCGAAAATATCCTCAACATACAGACGATTAGCAACTTTGCTCGAATCGTCAGTGTATGATAATAATAGGTACGATTTTTCAAATTTTTCATCATCGGATTTTGCATGTGAAGCAAAATGTACACTCTCATAGCAACCATTCATTTTTTGTATATTTTCCTTAGTTGCATCAAGTCCACTCAGTTTTCTTCCTGAAAAAATATTAAGAATTGTATCTACTTCTGTTTCGTTATGTTCCAATTTTCCTTCATAAGTTCTGCTATCTGCCAAAACCTTATCTTCGAGGTAGCTTGGGGCGATACCCAACACACCTTCTGCACCTCGAAAATCATTATCTGCCATATTCATAAATTGATTCAGAGAAGGGCATTGTGATATTGAGAAATCCCTTAGTAAATACGGCATTTTTTTGTAATCTAAAATCGTATCAGTATTCACTAAAATATCAAAAGGTAGGTGCGCCAATGAACCGTCATAAGAAATAATCAAACGGTCAACATTTGCCAATCTTGACGAAATGGGTTGGATTAAAGATTGATACAGATTATAAGAATAAGTCAAAAAATCAACCTTAGAAGAATCACTATTTGTTGTATTGCCTCTAATCAGACCTATATTTTCGACTAATTCAGTATCAGGCAATGTATCACAAGTTAGTTTTCCATCATTCGTAAGGACAAATACATATTGATATTCTTTACCTGTCAGATAGCTCAAATAAGCCGTATTATTGTCCGAGTGGTTCACTAATTCTTCCTTAAATTCTTTTGGTATTTTTTGGCTCATTTGGAAGTAATACGCTCTGATTAATCCTGTTAATTTATCATTTTCCTTTTCTAATTCAGTCAGTTTATTGATTGATGTAGTGTCCGTTATATCTTTAGTTTTTCCTATAATATTTCTAATAGAATCAATCTTTGATAGCGTTATTTCAATTTCTGTGTCATTCTTATTGAAGCCATTAATGATGTTTTGCTCATTCAAAGTAATCGTTTTGGATAGCTCGGACAAATAAAACGCCTTGTTCAAGTAATTGAGGTCGTCAGACACTTTAAAAAGTTCAACATTGGCATAAATAGCTGCTTCAAATACTTCACGATATGTTTTGCTGAACCGAAACTTATCACTGTCAATTATTTTGTCGAGGTGCATAATATTGAATAATTCAATTGACCTATCTAAGTGATTTGACATATATTGAAGTGCTATCATATCTTCGTCACGCTTATACTTTTCTCCAAACCCCTTTGCTTTTGCAGCTAAAATATTTAGTGTTAGTTCATATTCAACAATTTCGCTTATATCAGGAATGTCAGTATAATCCTGCGCGGAGATACTATTTGGTATGCAAGTTAAACTTAACGCAGTATGAAATTTAATAAGACTTGAATCAATATTGCCAAGTTCTAAGTGAGTATTAGCTATACTTGCTAAAGCATTCGTTTCTATTCCGAGATGTTTATCTTTAATAATATTATAGCATTTTTGATAGCTCTCAAGGGCTTCGTTATAATCCTTTAGTTTATCATGGTACTGCCCAATTTTCACTAATCGTACACAAATTCCCCTAATATCCCCTTGTTGAATATCTTTACTCAATAAATCCTCAAATATTTCTAATGCTTCCGGGTATTTTTCCATTTCCAACAACACTTTTGCTTTCGTTGTTAGTACGCCTTTGACAAAAACCTCAACATCTTTACGCCCGGATTGCTCTGCATAGTCAGTTGCTTTATCCAAATAATCAATTATTTCTTGCGCTTTATTAGCCTCAAAATCTCTCATATATAAATCGGCAAGCCCTTCATAAGCATAACCTAAATTGTAAAATTTTGTACTGTTAAAATATTTAATGTCTTTTAAAAAAGTAGCATTATTTTCAAAAGTTGATTTCTTTAGTACGTCTATCCCATTTATGAAATAAGACTTTGCCAAATCAAATTCTTTCCTTTTTTTGGCTAAACCTCCCAATTTAAGATATGAAAGTGCAACACCTATCTCAAAATTTTTGCTACGAGCATAATTCAATCTTTTATTCTGTAATCTATATGAATCATCCAATAAATTCATGTTTATATAGGTATTCGACAAGTTATTTAAATTTCCGGATACAAACTGAACCTCAAATTCTGACTGATGAGCATTAAGGACTTCCTCACCTTGTTTTAAAAAACTTAAAGCATTATCGTTATCTTTTAAATGTTCGTGAATTACAGCCCTGTTTACGGTGTATGAAACACAGACTTTCAAGGAGTCTTCATACGATGCCTTTGAGGAAAGTGCCTTCATTTGCTCCAAGTATTCAAGAGCCATTTCAGGGTTTTTATATTTGATATTAAACGCTGTTCTACGCAAAGACCTAATTTTCAAACCTATAGCCTCGGTATCAACCTCCGCTTGTCCGTATATGCCCGATGAAAAACAGACAAAAAATATAGAGAAACATAATACTTTTAGATGATAATACTTGTTATTCATAGTCGAAATATTTGAATCAGACATCAATGCCTAAGATAGTTTGTACCGAGTTCCCACTTTTGAAAACAATCTTTATTAAATCTTTAGGAGGACTTACTTTTTTTATTTCTAATCCGTACCGTATTCTATTATAGCCTTTTTGAATCTTGACTCCTGTTTGTTTTTTGATTAATTCGCTTTGATTATTTATTGAAATATTTGTCCGTCCAATGAAATCAAATTTACTATTCATTAATTTCCAAATTCCATCGTGGTCTTTTACAGCAATACAGTTTTCAACAGGCTTTAAATAATAAACCCAATCTTCTCCATTTTTATCAGTTTCATATAATTCCAAAATTACTGCGGATTCGGTTTTTGTGTCTATTATTTTTTTCGATTCGAGTTTTCGTAATTCGATTAATACGAGTTTCAGATTTTCTAACTCTTTTCGATATAAAGGCGAATGAATATTGTCGTGAGACATTGGATTCATAATAACATCTTTGTACTCCTTTAATTTATTGAACGGCGTACAATCACATCCAAGTTTTCCGTAAAATTTTAAAAACCCTATAATCAAACTATCCAATTGCAAATATTCTGTTCCATCATCTGTTGCTGTTTTCGATAGATTTTCAGGTAGCAAGTCTTTGAGTAGTCGCTCACATTCTTTCCGCATGTAGTTTGCGGAAGCCGGATAATCAAATTCTTTTAAATACTTGGTTGCCATACTCAGATAATCCTCTTTGTCCGGCATGAACGGTACAGGAATATCATTTTTGTGGTCACGATACAGTTCTTTGAATAACCACCCAGAAGAAAACAGGCTTTCAATTCGTCGCCTACAAATATTATAAAACCCTCTATCGTGAGTGAGGATTAACAATTGATATTTTTTTGCTTTCTTCAATAATATATCCAATACAACATCTCTATGATTCATGTCTAAGCTAAGTAGCAAGTCATCAACAATTAACAGACGAGCCAATTCATCTTCAAAGTATTTTGTATCTAAAATGGCAAGACGGATAGATAAAGAAACGGCTGTCAATTTGGCTTCATTCAAAAAGATATGAGGCTTAACCATGTCTTGTTTAGTCGCATCAATTTTATCGTGATTGTCCCTGATACGCAATAGAATTTTAGGGCGATGAAGTGTTCCGTCTTTTGCTCTTTTGCTTACATTTTTATTGTAATCACACTCTATGGCATCCAAATCAAAAAAAATGGATATATTCTCTTTGAATTCGGTTTTCAGATATTCATTTGCGGTTTGAGTAATCTCTTTTAGCTGGTTTTTGAGTGATGAAACAAAATCTGGTATAGTAATCCATTTGTACTGTTTATAAGCTGGCGAAGAAACTATTACTGTATTTTTTTTGAACGGAAGTGACTTATATCCTTCCTCAACAAACTTCCACCAATCCGCCCCGTTAGATTTACCAGAATCCTTGCCGTTGTGTAATTTATACTGTTTTCCAAAGTTAATAAACATCAATATCTCACGCTCAAACAATGGGAATAAATCTATCTCTTGGCTATTACGAAAGTTATATAATTGAGATAGATAGCGATAATTTAAAAAGTCGCTGGTGTCTAATGATTTTCTGATAAATTTACCTGAAAGCGTACTGACATTGCTATTGCCAATTACGTGACTTAGTGTTCGACCTGAATCATCCTCAAATTCAATTTTAATGTTCGCATTGTCAGTATCCTCGGCAAAACGGTTACGCAAGTTGGCGGGATGTGTCGGGTCAAAGTATTTATCTATTTCAGGGCGTACTTTCAAGCAACTTTGGAGCATGGTATATAAAGCCCAATAGATAGTGCTTTTGCCACTTCCATTTTCGCCGTAAAGTAAAAGATGATTTTTATTTAGCTCAATTTTATTGTGTGGGTTGAACTGTTCATCGCCGTAAAAAAACTTGAAATTTTGTAGTGTTATCGTTTTAATCTTGTACATGGTTATACGGATAATATGGGCATTAATAAATCCTCCAAGTCAATCGTCATACGCTTCATATTATTGCGTATTTTGTTTTCCGGTTTTCGGAGTTCTTGGTAGGCTTTGGATATGATTTTTTCTTTTTCTTCGGTGGTCATTTCATCTTCTAAAGGTGGAAAACATTGCTCAACATATTGAGCAATATCAATATTTACTTTTTGGAAATCTTTGGGAAAGTATAGCTCGAATACTAAAGCATCTATGACTTCTTCAAACTGCAAAGCCAAATAATCATTATCCACAAATTCACTTCCTAAGTTTGGAGATTTGGATTGTCTGATAACTTTGATATAATCTACTAATCTACCAAGTAACTCCTCTGTTTTTTTATCGACTTCAGGAATTGGTAATTTGCCAACAAACATTGGTTTATACTCAAAATATCCTCCGGCTCTCTCTACGCCTAATAAGCGAATGTAATAATCTGATAATTTGGAATTTAAAATCGCTAATAAATACTTCTTGGCAGGGGTTATCATTGGACTTGGGGCATTGATGTACATTCCTGCGGGTGCAAAGGCGAATTGGGCACTCGTAGCCATATTTCCCCACACTATTTTTTCTTCTTCAAAAGAATCCAAATAAGCGCAATTTCTAAGATTATACTTGGTTTTACCTTTGTCGTATCTTTTGGATAGTTTAGGCTCGAAACTTTCTAAATGATTTTTGATTTTAGGGTGTTGTTCTACGTCTATTGCGTCTTTCTTTTTGCCACCGTTATGACTATTGATTAACCACAAATTATTCCAGTGAACAGCATATCTTTTGATGTCTTTTCCTAATAGAATGGGCTTAAAAATTGAATTTTTCTCGCTTTCAACAGGTTTCGCCAAAAGTGATTCTTTCGTTTCTTGATTGATTATAAAAGCCTCATTAAGTCCGGTTATTAATCCTCTGTTTATAGAAAACTCTGAAATTTCATTTAGGGGTAAACCAATTGAATCAATTTTATTTTTTGTTATTTGTGCATTTCTGGATAAAAGTATCCACGGGCCTGATGCCACATTTTCCATACTAATAAAATCACTTTCCTTGAAACTCGTCAAATCCAACAGCCCTTCTACCTGTATTCCCTTTAGATTATTTTTGTCTTTACCCTTATTTCTTATTATCAAAATATTTGTATTGACGGTAGCCGTTTTAAATATTTTTCCACCCAATAAAAGTAAATAGAGTGGAGATTTTTCAGCAAAGAACTTTCTAAGGCTTTTGCCGTAACTCGCACGCATCCATTTGTCCGAAGTTATGTATGTAAGTATTCCTGATGTTTTTAAAACATTTATTCCTTTTTCATAAAAAAGTGAGTATATATCGCCTGTCCGTTCATAAGTGTCAAATTTTGGGTTTGTATAAAGTTCAGCTAATTTACCTTTTCCTTTTTGCATCTGCACATACGGCGGATTCCCAATAACAACATCAAACCCTCCTTTCTCAAAGACATCCGCAAAATAAAGACTCCACAGAAAAAAGGGTTTTTCATCGGTCTTTCGGATTTTGTAAAGGTCTTGTTCTTGCTGTTCGATAGCTTGTAATTGATTGAGGGCTTTTTCAAGTTGTTTTTTGAGTTTGGGGAGTTGTTTTCCCTTCTGTTTCTTTAAGCCTTCACTGTCGTTGGATTTGGGTGCGCCAATAGAAACTAACCCTGTGAGTTTGGTTATTTCTTGCTCAATATTACGTTTTTTTCGCGCTACGATATTGCTGATAAAGTCATTCAACATACCGTCAATTTGGGCTTTGATGTCGGCTTTGTTCGTACCTTCTGGCGGGTCAAAATATTGATGCGCGAGTTGGGAGAGGCTTTGGGCTTGTGCTTTGGTGAAGCGTTCCTGCCCGATGTCGGCGAGCGAAGCCTCGTTTTCGGACTTGCCCACCGAGAGGTCAATATCCTCAAAACTCTCCAAAAGGCTGTTGCCTTGCATGATGCGATAGTCGAGGTTGGGCAGTTGAGTAGGTGCGTCCTCGTCCACGATAAGCGAGAGCCAAAAGCGCAGCCGGGCAATATCCACCGCGCCCTTTTCCAAGTCCACGCCGTAGATGTTGTGTTGTATGATGTAGGCTTTTTCTTTGGCAGCGTTCCACGTTTGGTTGAGTTGTACGGCGATGCGTTCTTTGATAGCGAGTATTTCCAACAAAATCCCCATAGGAAATGCCCCCGAACCAATCGCCGGGTCGCAAATCGTCACTTTATCGAGGGCAGTTTTGATGCTTTCGAGTTGCTTGGGCGTTAGTTTTTTTACGTCTTTTTCCTTGACGATGTATTCTACTTCGGCTTTATCAAGGGCTTTTTCGCCCAAGCCTTCCACGAGAGAGAGTTGCCCGATTTTGGTTTCATTGCCAAATATTTCGAGTTGGTTTTTACCGATTTCTTTATAGACGGTGTATTGCTCGCCGAGTGCCGTCGTGAGGTATTCAATCAGACTGGATTGGCACATATAATGCACGATTTCTTTCGGGGTATAAAACGCGCCTTTGTCTTTATTGTCCTCCAACAGATTTTCAAATATATGCCCCAACATTTCCGGGTCCACCGCTACGAGTTGCTCCTCTTTGCTATCCTCATATACCGTAAAATTGTATTGATTGAAAAACTCAAACAAGGCTTCAAAATGACGGGCTTCAATCACAATCGGTTTATCGTCAATGTCTTCTTTATCAAACAAACCACCATTCAAAAACGGTATTCTAAGCGATTTACCGTTGATTTCGATAAGGTCGCCTTCGTTTCGGCGGTCATTATTGAGCGCGTCAAAAAAGAGTTGGGTAAGGTGGCGGTAGTAGAAATTATTATCTTTTTCGGAATGGAGAAAGAGGTTTTGCATGAAATTTCTGTCGCCTTCGCCCCATTCGCCATCCGACTGTACACCCAACCAACCTTTTTTCTGAATGAAGTACAAAAACACAATGCGCCCCAAAAGTTTTTTAGCAAAATCGCGGATGCGCTTTTCTTCCAATGCCTCCGTTTCGGCTTTGAAAATACTTTTGCCTTTATGCTGTTTGGTAATTTCTTCAACGAGATTTTTGTAGTGAATTTCGCGGTACGTCTCGAAAAAGACTTTAGACATTTTTTCGACCGAAAATGCCTCGCGGATATTTTCTATGGTAATTTTACTCGCCTTTCCCAATTCCTCAAAACGTTGTGTGGCGGTCTTGCAAGTTTCGTTTTTACCGAGAATGTAGGTGTAGCGTTTGGGGTTGGCATCTTTGGCGATAAACTTACCCTCCACAAACTCAAACTCGCGGCTAATGAAGGAAAATCGCCAGTTTTTGTCCGCATTATTGGCATACACGAAGTTGGCAAAAGCCGCACCATCGCCCCAAATATGGTTTTTGACGATACCGCCCACACTCACTTTATTACGCTCAATGATAACCTTGTCTTGCAAGATGACTTCGTACAGGTTGATGTCAACGCCCTCATGCGTGGTCATGCGCCCGTACAAGGCGACTTTTTGAGCAATTTTTTGTTCGGTAGCGGTCAGTGGTTTTTCCTCCGGACGGGTCAGCAATTCAAGGCTTTTGACCTTATCCTTAAACATGGGGTTGATGACCGCATCTTTAAATATTTGCAGGTTGTAGTCGCTTTCGAGAATGTTTTGTAAGTCTTTGTGATTCATGGTTTAGGCTTCATTAAATGAGGTAGAAATAACGATTTCAGGTTTGGCAAAAATGGCATTGGTGGCTTCCATATATTCTTCCTCCGCACTTTTAAAATGGTAGTCACTCAAAACGTTTTGGAGGAGGTTTTCGATAGTTTCGTCAATATCATTTATCGTATTTTTATCGAAAAATTTGTTGGCGCGTTTGCTCAAATCCGCATACGCTCCCGTTTCGAGGGCTTCAATGGCTTTTGTGAGAATTTCTTTATAGTCATCATTTTGACTGTGTTTTTTGAATTGAGAAAGTTGTCCGATTGCCTTGTTTTCAGCCGACGACAAATCTGTTTTTTCGATTTTCGTAGAATCATTATTGGCTCTGACGTAGGTAAATTCTTCGAGTGCGATATTGACTTGATTGTGGTGAAATTCGGGCATATCGGCTGCGGCGGTTTCGTTTTCCTTGCTTTTGAAAATTTTGGCAGCTTGCAAAAAAGTCAATTCTTCGGGCTGATTGAGTTCGTTGATATGATAAAAAATACCCGGATGATTCGCCGATTTCAAATAGGAAATAGTTGTATTCGGCAATTTTACAGGCGATTGCGTGACCGCTTCGACTTGGCGACATATTCGCGCTCTTTTCGGAATTTTTCTGATGCGCTTATACCAATCGGGCTGTTCTTTCCTGAATTTCTGCAATTCTTCAAGAAGTTTAAGGGTTTCGTTAGCTTCATCTTTGATATTTGCCCCATACATACCCGCCTCACCGACTTCTTCTAATGTGCTGTAAATTTGGTTGTCCTCACCGAAAGCGGTATGAAATGCCTGTAATTTTTTAATCGCCGTATCGGTCAATTTGATTTGATTATTGGCTTGGTCGGTGGGGTAAAAATTGTAAATGTAAATATATTTGGCTCGCGTACCGATGCGATTGACACGCCCTATACGCTGCATGAGTCGCGTGGAGTTCCACGGTACGTCATAGTTGATAATCGTATTGGAACGATGCAAATTGATACCTTCCGCCAATACCTCTGTCGTGATGATGATGTCGTAGTCGTGTTTCCAATTTACTTCGTCCTCATTTGCATCAAAATTGAGTTTGATATTGTTTTGTTGCTTGTTTCGATTCGCGGCATTTATCGCCAACACCTTATCAAATCCGGCTGCGTTTAGTTGTTTTTTCAAATATTGTACGGTGTCATTCGCTTCCGAAAAAATGACCAATTTCCCTTCTACGTTTTTATTTTTATCTAAAAAAATGCCCTTCAAATCCGCGAGAAATTTATCCAACTTTGGGTCTTCGTCAATGCGTTTCCAACGTTCCAATAAAGGCTCGATTTTGGCTTTATCGGCTTTCAATAATTCTACAAATTCCGCCTCAAATCTATCGCTTGTATAAATGCGATTATTGCCGCCTTTATCGTTGATTTTAGCAATTAATTCGTCCACTTTATCATCATTGATAAATTTATTGACATCCACATCCGGCGCGACAAACACTTGGTCGCCCTCAAACATTTTTATCATGTGTTCGGTATTCCTCAACAAGTTGCCAAGTGACCGTTCAAAAGCATAAAAACTACTTTCGAGGCGTTTGATAAGCATGGTTTTCATTATCCCTGCCAATCGTTCAGAAACGGATTTTACCTGACCATGTTTCTTACTATCTTCTTCAAATTTGAGGTATTCAATCGCCCGGTATCGGTAGTAACCGAGTCCGCCTTCTACTTTTTGCCCCATTTCATCAATGCCCGTAAGCAACTGTATGGTATCAAAAAATAGTTGGCTCAATTCATCGTCAAATTCATATCTGACGGGATATGGACCTTTGTAGTCGGGGAAAATTATGTTTTGTGTTTCAATATCTTTTCGATAGGTTTCATTCTCCAAAATATCCGTTCTCGTCCGGCGAATCACAAGCGGTTCAATGACTTTATCCCTGATTTTATCAAATATCGCTTTGATTTTCGGAATGTCCACTTGTTCATCTTTTTTCAAGTCTTTGTAGTTGTCTTTCAAGGGTTTAAAAAAGGTTTGCAGGTCTTTGACAGTATCTAATTTGGAGTTTCTTTTATCCAAAAACAGGTATAATTGATTTTCGATGTCTGCCGGGCTGTTGTTCAAAGGCGTAGCGGAGAGCAACATGATTTTTTTGTCTCGGTCATTGCCTACGCCCGGAATGTTGCGCGGCGATTTGGTGATTTTTTGGAGCAGTGCGTACATATTGGAGGTGTCGTTCCTGAATTTGTGCGACTCATCAATCACCACCATATCAAACGCCCCCGGATTGGAGTAGCGAAGATTGAAGGTAGAAATGATTTTTTCAAGGCTTCCCGTAGTGATAAATTCTATGTTGTTTTTGATGCCAAAGTCATTGACGGCTTTACGCCAGTTATTTTCAAGTGCCGGAGGAAATACGACCAATACTTTCGTGTGTTGTCCGTTTTCGAGGATAAATTTTTTGATAATAATACAAGCGACTACGGTTTTGCCCAAGCCCACCACATCCGCGAGAATGAAGCCGTTATATTTTTTCAATTTCTCATATCCTTCCAATGCAGCATCCGACTGATAGGCGAGTTTTTTGTATTTTTCGGGTATCAACAAATCTATCGAACCCGTATCAAAATCAATGCGCTTCCCGAAATATTCCATGAGCAATTTGATGTACAACTCATAAGGCGTGAATTGCTCAAACAGGTAGCTATTTTTCTTAACTTTCTGAATGTCAATGGGTAATATGTTTACAGATTCCCCCCACAACCTTTCAAATTCATCGAAGGCATATTTTACATCAACATAATCCCGCAATTCGACATTAAATTCGTAATTGCTTTCCGGCTTAGTACCCAATCCCGAATCCGTAAAATTCGATGAACCTGTGATGACCCTACAAGGCGTGTCTTCGTCCAATTCTTCTTCTCTGAAAATGTATATCTTGGCGTGGAGTTTTCGGGTCGGATGTGCTTTAATTTCTAATTTTCCTTCAATAATATCCGCCACAAATTGAATGATACCCTCCTCAATTTCACTACTGTACCTCGATTGTTCGATGTCATTTCTAACATCGCTTAGAAACTCTAATTTCGTGTTTTCCTGCCCTTTAAAAAACTCTAATCCCTTATTTTGTGCCTCCTGAATCAGTTTATCGACATTGATACCGACAAGGATTCTAACCTTCGGCACACTATCCAAAAATTTCCTTACTTTGAAGTAACCGGATGCCCTCAAATAACCGACCAGCGCATCAAAATGATGCAAGTTTAACCGATTCGTTACGCCCTCAAATTTATTGAATAAACTGTTATCGTCTTGATTTGTAAAGAATTTTGTCGCCACCGTATTTTTTTGATTCATTTGTAAAGAAACGCAAAATGAGTATTATTTGTCGGATTCAAAAGGGAATTGATAAGTGTTTTGTTAAATTTTGGTGCATGATGTAAGAAATTTTGAAATGTGACAGATGAAAAAGAGTAAAATGACGTGAAAGTAAGGTACTTTTGGGTTTACTACACAGGCACTATGAATGTCGTTTTATGGATAAGAACACATCACCACAAGACCAAGACCAAACACCACCACAAAAAGAAGACACCGGATTTACTTCTATAATCTACCGTAATCTCACCATTTCAAAGCAAATTATCAACCACTTTCAAAAGAAATTAAATGCTGTAAACACTAGAATCGGACGATTACCTGAAAGTGCGAAACAACGTAAAAGCGAGATACTTGACAAGGAATTAATCGAAACAGATAAGGATTTAAGTATTGAGTTTAACGCTAAAATGTTTGAATTATTCAATATACCTCAATCCCAAATGGTAAAAGAAGGAGCTACCGCACTTGAGGCTCACGCTCAATTGGAAAAGTACCAATCTCCAAAAAGATTACGAGGTATGGATAAGGCAGTATTTGATATTTTAGAAGCCTATCGAAACGGAGAGGTCGATGAGAATTTTCCTGTTTTTGAATATTTGCTAAATGGAACAAATAGACTCGGTATCGTAGGCAAAACATTGAGGAAAATTCGTGGCTGCAACGCAAAAACTATGCGGCAGCAATTTGAGGTATATATGATTACACTGTATTATACAGACGAATATGCTCATGCTATAAAACAATTGATTGACAGTCTCGACAATCCGGTGCAACAAGCAAAAAACGAAAACAAGAAAGAGACTATTTCTCCGCCTCCTGACAAAACCAAACTCGAATGGCAAGAGGACTTAAAACACCTTACCAATTTCTTCATATCATTGCGAGAATTAAATCAGCTAAATGCCACAAATAGTGATATAATGGGCTTCATTCACCTACATTTTGTTGATAGGTTTTCCAAACCTTACGACCTTGAAAGACTCAAAAATTATCTCGGTGAAAATGTTGACCCTATTGATAAGCCAACAATGAAGTGGTTGGGCAGACAGTCCGATTTAGGTTATGTTTGGGTGAATCTTTACACCCCCCAAATATCAAATCGAAAACACCTTTTCGTCCATAAACCCGAAAAAGAAACCGTCTATAAAATACTGATACTCGATGTTCAAGTTTTTTCATACTTGTATTCTCTTCTCAGTTCCTTTTTGTTGGGTAAAGGGCGCAATAGGGGTGAAAAAATTACGCATTAGGTAATTTTAATGTATGTTTTTTGAGTATATAATAGC
>ENA-ORXR01000605-ORXR01000605.1-marine-metagenome-genome-assembly--contig:-NODE-605-length-46726-cov-3.979206_pt1 | contig 46726 bp, 31 predicted proteins | sample MGYA00237866_ERZ511479 | MGnify/ENA metagenome assembly ERZ511479
TTTTTTGGAAAAAATCATGACAAATTGCCAACAAGAATTACCCCGTTTTTAGCGAAAAATTTAGAAAAATGGAGTAACCTAAATCCTTAGATTTTGATTATCTCCTTTTGGTTGTACAGGTTACTCTTCTTGTGAATACCCTTACAAGAGATTTTTGGGAAAAATCGTGACAAATTGCCTACGTGAATCACCCCGTTTTTAGAGTAAGATAAGTTATCGGTTATAAATTGAAAAAGCACCTTGATCAAAATGATCAAAGTGCTTTTTTCGTTTTGCTTTGCTATTCGTTTTAGTTTCTTAGCAAAATTATTCTTTTTCCTAATGTATATCCATCTTCTAATTCGATACGCACAAAGTAGGTACCAGAAGGGAGATTGTCAGCATTCATTCTCAATAAGTTTGCTTGACTAGTATATTGGTCTACGCTGATAATTTTACCAGTGATGTCTAGCAGACTGATTTGTCTAGCTGATACTTCTGCAGAAGGTAATTCAATAAAGAAATGATCTTTACTCGGATTTGGATATATTTTGATTGCATTATTCCTAATTAAATTTTGATTAGAACTTATAACACCTAAGGTCACCTCATCAAAAAATACGCATCCTTTTGCGTCTCGAATAGTTACGGAGTAGGTGCCAACGTCTACATTATTAATAGCCGCTGTAGTAGCTCCGAAGTTCCATAGATAAGTGTAAGGCCCTGTGCCTCCAAATACGTTTGCTTTAATAGATCCCTTTTCATTTTCTGAAGCTGGACTAATAACATTGAATTCAACCTCCATAGGATTTGGCTCTGACACGATAAAAATATGCTCACTGTTGCAACCATTTGCATCCTCAACAGTCAAGTCATAAGAGCCCGGTAGAAGTGATCCGATGTCCTGAGATTTGCTTCCGTTTGACCAATTATAGGTATATGGTGCTTCACCGCTATAAACTTCTATATCAATGTAGCCATCGCTGTCCCCATTGCAGGTTATATCACCTACCTCTTCTCCAATACCTGGATAAGAATTATCTTCCTCAAATTCGAATTCTTCGGTGAATGTGCAATCATTAGCATCCTTAATAGTTACTTGATAATATCCAGCAGATACACCTTGAAGATTTGTATTTTGTGATCCAGTATTCCAATCATATGTATAAGGTGGAGTCCCTCCTGAACCGATAGCTCGCAAGTTCGCTATGTCTCCACAGCTACCCGTAAATTGTGCGTTAATTGATCCTATAAGTGCTGATGGTTGGGTAATATTGATCGTGCGAATATGGAGACATCCATTAGCATCAGTGGCAGTAACCGTGTAGTTACCTGCGAAAAGATTTGAGATCCCTTGCGTGTTTGCTCCGTTTGACCATTTGTAAGTAAACGGTGCTTCACCACCTTGTGGAATAAGGATAATAGCTCCATCATTATCATTAGCACAATGTATATTTTCTGACTGCCAGAGCAGATCAGAGAAATTGTCACAATCATCACCACTTGTCTCTACTATGACCTGAGTTATTTTAACACAATCGTTGCTATCATAAACTGTAACAGAGTAAGCACCAGCGGCAAGGTCAACAACGTATAATCCGGTATCCCCATTGTCCCAAGAGGCACGATATGGAGAAGTTCCACCGTTGATTTGAAGAGATACAATTCCATCTGCATTGTTTATACCAGTCGATGGCTGCACTTCGTTTATTACGCTTATAGGTGTTTTAGGACTCAGTGTTTGAGCAGATTGAGTGGAACAATTTACAGCATCAGTAATAGTTACAAAATAGGTACCTGAAGGTAGATTTCCAATAGTCTGCGTTTGAGCTCCCGTACTCCAATTATATTTAAATGGTCCAACACCATTGACTGGATTCGCTGAAACATATCCTGTAGCAGTTCCTGGACATCTAGGGTTACTAGATACCATACTAATTTCAAAATTTTCGCAGTCAGGTTCAGGAGATATTATCTCCGTTTGCTTTATAACCTGACAGCCATTTGCATCCGTAACAGTTAAGCCATATACGCCTGGTTGAAGATTTTGTATTGTAGGATTAGTTTGTTGGTTACTCCATTCATAAGTATAAGGAGGTGTTCCTTTATTAACGAATGCACTTGCCCTGCCGTTATTTGTACCAGCAATAGTTGGCTGATTTGCAGAGATTGTTAAGGTCAATTGTTCTGGACTATTTATTACGGTAGTGACGGTAGTTGTACAGCCTACTTCATCAGTGGCTGTGACTCTATAAGTACCACTTGGTAGATTGCTTATAAATCCAGTGATTTCGCCAGTGTTCCACTTAAAAGAAATATTTCCTGTACCACCTGTAGGGTTGGCAGATATAGTTCCATTGTTGGAATTAAAACAAGTAAGGTCAGTTTTCCAAGCATTCATTTTAAAAGTTCCGCAACCGATGTCATCGGCCTCTATAACGGCTTGCTTTATAACTGGGCAGCCTTTGGTGTCATTGACAGTAAGAGAATAGGTCCCAGCTGCAAGACCAGCATTAGCTTGACCTGTAAAATTATTTGACCAGTAGTAATTGTACCCTCCTGGATTACCTCCTGAAGCAAACGCAGTCAATCTTCCATCTTTAAGTCCTGCAACTGATTCATTTTGAACCTGGATAGTGGCGTTCATAGCTGGTGGAGAATTTAGTTGTATATTCTTATTTACCTGGCAGTTATTTCCATCCGTAACGGTTACATAGTATGTTCCTGCTACTAAATTATTTCTAAGCGGAGATCCTGAATTATCTTCCCATTTAAAAGTATAAGGTTGTACGCCGTTAGATGCATTAACAGAGATACTGCCGTTCGTATAGCCAAAGCAATTAGGACCTTCGGAATTAACCACCACTGTAAGTCCATCACATGGTGACACTGTATTATTTAAAGATAAGAATATTGGGTTGCCAGTAAGTTTGACATTTTTAAAACTAATAGTTGTATTTAGGTTGGTAGAAAAGTAATTCCATTCCTTCTTAGTCAGTGTTGCTGAGCTATTGTTAGTCCATGGAATTGAATTGGGGAAAGTATAAGTTGCACTTGCTTCTTCACTTCTATCTCTAAAAGTTTTTGCCCACAGCATATAGGTAGTTTCCTGATTCGCATTAGTAAAAGCACCCCCACGAACATTATTGGGCAATTGTAATTGAGCTGTTTTTCCAGCATCATACCAATAATCTTTCAGTGCATCTGACATAGTTTTAAGAGCAATACCCTGAGGAGTGTGTTTCGCTGTGTTTTTATTTTGAGTAAGCAAGTTCTCGTATAAACCCATCATATCAAATTGATGCTGCTCAGTCCAAACATTACCAATATCTCTCTTTTCACCTATATGGTACATGTGAAGATGGTCAAGACCAACTGCTTGAGCAGCAAACATTGCCTTCAGCGTATAATTCGCTTGTAGTTGATTACCACCTGCAGAGTTTGCACTCAATATTTCCTTTCGTGGAAGATTTGTTTCAGTATTTATATGAAGTTTTCTAGGATGCTGATTGCCATTGTAACCTCTAGCATTAAGTACACCATCAAAAACTTTTTTGCGCTCAATAAACTCATCATATGCAGCATCAGAATATCTATAATAATCAAAATCTTGTCTATCATTATTCCATTCCTTAAATGCCTCATCTACATGCGGATAATAATGCCAGCTAACAACATCAAAATAAGCACCTCCCTTCAAAGGGTAATCACCCGACACATCACCATTATGCGGATTATCTGTATTTCTAAGTATCGCGTCTAGGAAACTTGGGTAGCCAATACCTCCAAGAGCTACATAACTATCTGGTGTAAGTGTTTTAACAATTTCGTATGTTATACGTAACATACGCACGTAATGAGAGATAGGAGCTTGTATTCCGAATGCGCCTCCTAAGTCACAAGGACTTGGGTCCTCAGTCCACCAGCTTCCAGGCGTACCCGGATCTGTAGTATTATTGCTAGTAGTTGTAAAGTCTGGCTCATTCCATACCTCCCAGTACTTTACCCACTTACCGTATCTCGATACAACTTCGTACACGTAGCGAGCATAATAATTATTATCGTTGTAAGGAGTCCCATTTGCACCACCATCCCATATGGGTAGATGCAAATTTTTAAATATTTGAGAAGGTTTTCCAGGGCAGTATTCTGTAAAATCTCTGTGCGCATCACTTGGTCCATTTAAGAAAACAGTATGATCTTTAAGACCTAGCTGATTATATTTGTTGAATACTTCCAGCCTGATATCGAAACCTTGCTGTTCAACAAATTTATCTGGCAGCGCTAAACGTATAGAGTTTGCTCCAGTTCCTGGTATACCTGCTGCCGGATTTCCAATACAAAGTTCGGCAAGTTCGTCATCCGTCCATGGAAGTAGTAATCCGTTATCAAGAGAAACATTACTTGATGTCCCGTAGCCCCCCATATTAACACCGTAGTGGAAACCACCTTGATATGGTTTTATAAAGTCGTGGGCTGTATAGCTTACCTGGGCGGTAAGTGAAAAAGATCCGAAGAATAAGAAAAATGCATAAAATTGGAGGAATGTATTATGAATTTTCATAACATTTAATAAGTTAATAGTAAATTAATTAAAACCTTAGCTATTACTGTTAATTCTGCTTTGCTCTGCTAAGAAGCTGTGGCTTAGGGGGATAACTCGATTTCTTTTTATTCTGATATATTCAATGGACGTGCAATAATACGTTATTTAAGCGGATATGATACCAGTTTTATGATTTTTTTATGTTAAAGTTCATCTATAAAGTGACTTTTTTTATAACTCATAAAATATTGTTAATCATAATTTTTTCGGTAGTAATTATATTTTCTACGTTGTTAAAGTATATAGCAGTAATTTAGCGCATCTAATGGCAATACCTTCCGAGGAAAATAGAGATATAAATAAGCAAAAAGGACCTTTTTGGGCACGCCTGTTAAGATTTTTAGCAGTAATGCTGCTTTTAACATTTTTGCTTTCTATCCTATCGGGATTGATCGTACAAGACAAGGATTTTCAAAATTGGGCTATTCAAAAAGTTACAGCTGACTTGTCAGAAAGGCTGAATACGAAGGTTGATGTTGAGCGGATAGAATTAGATTTCTTCGACAATCTTTCTTTCTCCAAGTTTTATATTCAAGATTATAACCAGGATACGCTAATTTATGCAGATCAGTTGGATGTGGATCTAAATATGAGCTGGAAATCATTGCTCTCTGGTAGACTTTCGATTGATGAAATTTCCTTGAGTAGCGGTATCGTTAAAATACGACGTGATTCTGGGCAATTCGTCAATAATATTCAAATACTAGCGGAGAAGCTTAAAACGAATAGAAGAATAAATGAAAGCACAAATCGTCGACAATTCAATTCTTTTGAGTTAAACCTGGATAAGTTGTTGTTTGAGGATATTTGCTTTGTGCAAAATGATGGACTTAGAGGTCAAAATATTAAATCTTGCCTCCACAAAGCAGAGATTAAATTTGAGGATTTTGAATTGAATGAAAATCTATTTAATGTAGATGATATCTTAGTTGATGGACTTCGGTTTGAGATGTATGAATACGAAAGAGATGAGGAATTGCTGAATGATTTTTTCAGGCTACCCGAAAACCTGCCTACGGAAGTACTGCCTGATAGTATAGCTAAGCCGCTGGTAGTTACCGTGAAAAAGATCAAAATCAATGATAGTGAGGTAACACTTGTTAATACAAGATCCACCAAAAATGATAGTCTCACTACATCTGCCATAGACTTTAATAACTTGAAGTTGACAAACATAAATTTAGAATTTAGGAATTTGAATTTTACTCCTGGAGTGCTGAGTGGGCAACTCAATGATTTTTCCGGTAGAGAGCAGACAGGCTTTGAGGTCACGAAGATGATGGTCGGTGATCTTCTGATAACGGGTAGAAATATCGAGGCTAAAAATTATGTTCTGCAAACACCACATAGTGTAATCGATAGTGACATTAGTTTAAAGTATCGCAAACCTGAAGATTTATTACAATTTATGGATAAGGTATATCTCAACACATCTTTTGATAGAACGGAGATCGGAATTGAAGATATATTCTACCTCGTGGGTGGTGCCAATAGAAATGAGTTTCTTACTCAAAATAGAAATGAGTCATTGCTGATTGATGGAAAATTATCTGGAAGAGTAAATAATCTAAAAGGATCAAACTTAAATATTCAATTAGGAGATAAGCTTGTATTTAAGGGTAGCTTCAATTCGAGGAACTTAACTGTTAAAAATGAAGAGTTTGTGAATCTACAAATAGATAAAATAAATGTTGCGATGGTTTCACTCAGACAGCTGATACCAAACTTCATTTTACCAACAAATTTTGATAAGCTAGGCAATCTGGATTTCAATGGAAAATTCACTGGATTCTTTAACGATTTTGTCGCCTATGGTGATTTAAAAACTGATCTTGGAGATATCACTTCAGATGTACAATTACGCTTCACAGAGGGAATTGAAAAAGCGAAATACGGAGGTAAACTGAACTTGAAAAACTTCGATTTAGCGACGTGGACTGGTGATGAGAGATTTGGAGATGTTACTATTTCAGCCATTGTAAAAGAAGGTATTGGGCTAAAAAGAGAGGTTGCATCTGCGAGCCTAAAGGCAACTATTGAAGAGTTTACTTACCTAGATTATCGCTATGCCAATATCAATTTAATTGGTCGCTTAGATAAAAACGAATTTGATGGAGACTTGTCTATTAATGATGAAAATATAGATCTAGATTTTGGAGGTAGGATTAGCTTTGAAGGAAATAAACCACTATTTAATTTTACTTCAAAAGTACGCAACATTGATTTTCAAAAGCTGAATTTGACAAATAAGAATCTAGTACTTTCTGGAGGTGTCGATCTGAATATTCTCGGAGATAAACTTTCTGATATTACTGGGGAAATATATCTTTCCGACTTTAAAATAGCTATGAATAATGATCTAGAATATGACTTAGATACCATAGCGCTAAGCTCAACAATAAATGATGAAGGCCGGAAAAGACTCCACTTAGAAAGTGAATTACTCAATCTAGATCTAAATGGATATTACGAACTAGACAATATAGTACCTGCCTTCAAAGACTATTTTGTGCAGAAGTTCCCAGCTTATGCGGAGCGACTTGATATACGATCAAGTGGAAAAGAATATCAAGATTTGGAAATGAAATTCAATCTTGAAGTTTTTGATTCTGAAAATCTAACTTATTTTCTAGATACTAGAATAGATACCATCAAAGCGATGCGTGCCTCTGGATACTTTAACACAAAATTTGACTCGTTGTCTCTGCTTGCGGAGTTACCGGATTTTACTTTTGATGATAACAATTTAAACAATATTAATATACTTATTGAAGCTAATGCGTCGGATTCGGAGTTAGTACTTGGTGTACTTAATACTAAGCTGAAACAAGGAATTGAAATTCCTGCATTTAGTCTCTTTGCTAGTGCATTCGATGATATCATAGATTTTAATTTTAATGTGAATGATCCCATAGGGGATATGTATGGGGTGCTACTTAATGGATCATTGCAGGTCAAAGAGAACAATGTATTTGAGCTGAGTCTATTGCCTTCTAATTTTACACTAATGGGACAGGAGTGGGATGTAAGAGAAGATAACTATATCAGGTTCGGAAGAGATTTTGTGGATATATATAATTTTGCGTTGACAAATGGATACCAAATTATATTATTGAATAATCTAGGCGATAGGGGGCTATTAGCTAGTCTTGAGAATTTTGATTTAGAAGAAATAAACAAATACACCAACTATGATAAGCTGTTTTTCGACGGGGATTTCACCTTAGATATTTCTGCACAAGACGTTTTCAAGCTAGAAGGTTTTGGAATTAATCTGAATATGGATACCCTTAATATATTTGAAGATGACTGGGGTGTACTAAGCCTCAATGCTAAACTTCCGAGCCTAGATGATAAGGTGCAGACATACTTATCGCTAACTAAAGGGGAGCAGCAGATACTCGCTGAGGGATATTACATACCGCCTAATAATAATCGAAAGAAGAACAGAAATTACATAAATAACTTTTTTGATTTCGATATTAATAGCAACGCTGTCCCACTAAGCCTGCTGGAATATTTCGTGCCTACTGGTCTGTCGGAAACGGTGGGGATGGTAGATGCAAATGTGCGCTTGAGTGGCTTTCCAGGTGACATAAACTCTGAAGGAAATCTGAGGGTTTATGATGGTGCGTTCAATGTTGACTTCTTAGGGACTAGGTATTATATAGACGATGGGATAGTCAAAGTGACAAAAACATTACTTGACGGTACTGGAGGTATTGTTAAGGATAAATTTGGCAACGAAGCAGTTATCACTGGTGGTGTATATCATACAAATCTGAAAGACATGATCCTTGATGTGGTATTGGACGCTCCTAAGTTTTTAGCCTTAGATACAAATAAGGAGGATAATGAGGTATTCTACGGAATAGGTATGGGTAAAGGTACGGTTGCGTTCAAAGGCCCTTTTAATCAGACTGACATCGACATCAATGCTGTGACGCTCGAAGGAACTAAAATGTATATCCCAATCGAATCAAATCAGGAGAGCAGTGAGTTGGGTTTTATCAATTTTGTCAAGCGAGAAGAAGCTGTGGTAGAAGAGACTGACTTTGAACTACGTGGAGTAAATATTCTACTTAATCTTGAGATTACAGAAGATACAGAAGCGCAACTTATTTTTGATGAAGAAGCAGGTGACATCGTCAGAGGAAAGGGTAGAGGAAATATCGAGATTAGAAATAAACGGACGGGTGAGTTTAGCATGTATGGGAACTATGAAATCGAAGAAGGGGAATATCTTTTTACCTACTCTTATAAAGATTTAGTAAAATTCAATAAACCATTTGAGGTTAAACAAGGTGGTAGCATTGTATGGGACGGCGATCCATATACCGCTCAGATAAATCTAGAAGCGGAATATGTAGGTCTAAGAACTTCAGTGTATAACTTGATTGCAGAATTTCTTGAAACAAATGCTAATGAAGGCTTAGCAACGGAAGCTAGAAATACAACTAGTGTTGATCTTTCCATGTTCTTAAAGGGTGATTTGTTTGCTCCGCAGATCGAGTTTCAGATGGATTTTCCTGAGATTTCAGGAGAGTTAAAAGGATATGTAGATAGTAAGATGCGTACACTCAATGAGGATGAGAACGAACTCAATAGACAAGTATTTGGGCTCATGGTGATAGGTAGTTTTTTACCTTCTAACGAAATAGAGATAGGCTCAAACGACTTCGTAAATTTTGGTGTTAATACGGTAACCCAATTTTTGTCTAATCAACTTTCGCTCTATGTTTCTGAATTGTTATCTGATGTACTCGCAGAGAATGGAGTATTCACAAGAGCAGAATTTAATGTTAATTACTTCGTTTATGACCAAGGCGGATCAGATATAGCAGGAGCACTAAATAGTAATCGAGCTAGTGAGCTATCGCTTCAACTAAAAAATTATCTCTTCAAGGAAAGGCTAGCTATAAAGGTAGGCACAGATATTGGCATCGGCGATGAGACTTACTTCCAAGGTAGTGCCGCGGCGCTTAATACCTTTGATGTCATCGTCGAGTGGGTGATAACCAAGGACAGAAGATTCAAACTTATAGTGTACAACAAAAACGATATTACTTTTCTTGGGCCGCAGCGGCAGAGTGGTTTTGGAGCAAGCTACAGATATGAGTTCGAAACATGGGATGAATTTTTTAAGGGATTTAAGAATAAAACTAAGCGTGCAGTTGATGATCTTAACTAAGAATGTGCGACGTGCCGTAGGCTCCAAAGCACGACAAGCCGGAGGCGCGTAGAGGCTAAGGATCGCAGCGTTATACCGAGGGACGAGGTGTAGTAGCGTAGAGCCTGACCACGCCAAAGGCAAATGGGAGACCCCAAATATGTTAATATATTATTCTCTATACTAGATGTTGTAAACAAGGCTTTATGACGTCAAGGGTAAGTAATATTGTATGAAGCCCAAAAACTTTACTATTTTTGTTGCGCATATAAATACAAAATGGCAAAACTCAGAAGCAATCATAAAACAGCGAATAATGCTGGAGCGCTCATAGCTAGGGGAGGAATCTTCGTGATATTATTAGGAGTTCTATACATGGTCTTTCGCGTATTGGATATAGAGGTATTTGACCAGCCTCAAGTCATATCAGATAATCCATCGGCTGCTACGACTATCATGAGTAATCTTCCTACCCGAAATGGAGAGCTGGTGCATCATAAGTACTATAGCCTTTCATATCGAGAAGAATTTGAGCAACCAGAATGGGTAGCGTATAGATTGACGAATGAGATATTGTCAGGTAAACATGTCAAACGGAATGATAATTTTAGAGATGATCCATTAGTCTCCACGAAATCTGCAAGCAAATATGACTATAAAAGATCAGGTTATGATCGCGGTCATCTAGTGCCTGCTGGAGACATGAATTTTGATGAATCGGCGATGTCTGAAACCTTCTTCATGAGTAATATGAGTCCCCAAAAGCATAATTTTAACGGCGCTGTTTGGAGAGAATTAGAAGAGCAAACCAGAGATTGGGTACGAAAATATAAAACCATCAATATCGTATCTGGTCCGATACTGACGCAAGAGCCGATAGACTATATAGGACAAAATGATGTGGCTGTCCCTGCTGCATACTATAAAGTGCTACTGACGGAGGGAAAAACGCCAAGAGCTGTTGGCTTCATCATGAAACACGAAAGGTCAGATAGCCACCTGAGAGAATTTATGGTGCCAGTTGACGAAGTTGAAGCTCTTACTGGACTAGATTTTTTTAAAGGTATTCTCGATCCACAGGAAGAGGAAAGATTAGAATCCTATGTGGACAAGAAAGCATGGAGAGTCAACGAAAAAAGGTTTCAAAACAGAAAAGAGAAATGGAACTACAATTAGATATAAGCCTTTAGTGACTTAGACCTTATTTTGTTGTCCAAAAATTATAAATAAATATTAATCATGTCAAAAGAAAAATTCATATCCGAAATCAGCGAAGGCTACACATTTGAAGGTCCACAGTTTACCTTAGGTGGTGCTATGTTTAATGGCGAATGCCAAACCAACTGCCTGGTCAATATTCCTATGCGTACGATGAATCGGCACGGCTTGATCGCTGGTGCTACGGGGGCAGGTAAAACCAAGACTCTGCAAATAATCGCGGAGCAGCTATCTGCCGAAGGTGTACCAGTACTCATGATGGATATCAAGGGGGATCTTAGTGGTATAGCTGCTGCTAGTGAAGGTCATCCTAAGATAGATAAGCGACATGAAAAAATAGGCATTCCTTTCAATGCGGGAAATAGTCCTATAGAGTTTTTGACCCTTTCTGGAGAGAAGGGGGCAAGACTTAGAGCGACTGTTTCAGAATTTGGTCCTGTGCTATTCTCTAAGATACTAGAGCTTAACGACACTCAATCAGGGATAGTCTCTGTAATATTTAAATATTGTGATGATAAGCAGTTGCCTTTACTAGATCTCAAAGATATGAAGGAGACGCTAAAGTATGTCTTGGACGCAGGTAAGGAAGAGTTTGAAGCTGACTATGGTAAAATGTCATCTTCCTCTATCGGTACTATCACGAGAAAAATAATAGAACTCGAACAGCAGGGTGCAGACCTTTTCTTCGGAGAACGCTCTTTCGAAATAGAAGACCTAATCAGAAGGAATGAAGAAGGTAAAGGAATAGTGTCTGTGGTAAGACTGACGGATATCCAAGACAAACCAAAGTTATTTTCAACTTTTATGCTTCAGATGTTAGCTGAAATATACGCTACACTTCCAGAACAAGGAGATGCCGATAAACCACGCCTAGTGATGTTTATCGATGAGGCGCACTTAGTTTTTAATCAAGCTTCGGATGCATTACAAGATCAGCTAGAAGCGATTGTAAAATTGATTCGATCAAAAGGGGTAGGTCTGTTTTTTGTAACGCAAAACCCGGACGATATTCCAGAATCTATTCTTGGCCAGCTAGGTATGAAAATACAACATGCGCTGAGAGCATTTACGGCCAAAGATAGAAAGGCGATAAAGTTAGCTGCTCAAAATTATCCTATCAGTGAATATTACGATACGGAAGAATTATTGACTTCGCTTGGTATAGGGGAGGCATTTGTAACGGTGTTGAATGAGAAAGGTATCCCAACACCACTTGTGCATTGCTTGCTAAGAGCTCCACAGTCTAGGATGGATATACTGACTCCATCAGAAATAGATGCTATCTTGGCGACCTCTGAGATAATAGAAAAATACAATGAAGAAATAGATCGTGAAAGTGCATATGAAGTACTGAAAGCGAAAATAGAAGAAGCGCAAAAAGCAGAAAATCAAGAGGAAATTGAGAAGGAGCGAGAAAAGGCGCGAAAATCAACAACTAGTCGCAAAACTACAGGGTCAAGCACGAGGATGAGTACTTTCCAAAAAGTCGCTAATCAGATTGGTCGTACCGCCTCTAGAGAACTTACAAGAGGACTTTTAGGTGCGTTGGGTATAAAATCCACACGTAGAAGACGCTCCAATAAGTGGTTTTAACGTTTTCGCTGCAAATATTTAAGCTTTTGCCAACTAAATCGATCTTTTAGCCAGCGTCTTAGTTATAAATATTATTTTTGTACACATTAATTTTTTCAATGACCGAATTAAAACATTTAAGAAAGATGAAAAAGACATTATTAAGTATAGTAGTATTGTTAGCTATAACTTTTAATATCTACGCTCAGATAGAACCTTCTAAAGCAGTAGGTAAAGCTATCAGAGCTCATGGATCATTCAGTGTAGATCCTGCCAACAATGCTGAGAAACTATCAGAAGCTTTAGATCTAATTATGATCGCTACAAATAGCGACGAAACCAATAAAAATGCTAAGACTTGGCTTGCAGCTGGAGAAATCTATAATGATGTAGCTAAGAATGATATCAATGCCGTTTATCTTGAGCAAAAAGAGGATTTAGAATATCCCGATGCTGCCCTTAAGGCGTTTGAGGCATTTAAAAAAGCCAAGGATTTTGCAGAAAAGAAATTTGAGACTAAAGATGCACTTAAAGGTATTCAAAATAGTGCTAACCAATTAAATAGTCTAAGCAACGTACTTCTTTCTAAGAATGACTATGCTAATGCTTACAGTTCTTTGACCGCTATAACTGAAATACAAAAGGTACAGAAAGAGAATGGCATGAAAATAACGCTTGATGATCCTGTTGAGTTTAATAATCACCAATTCAACCGGGCATATTGTGCAATGCAAATTGGCAACAATGAGGAAGCAGCCAAGATACTAGATGAGCTTAGAGCGGCTAATTACGATGACGCACGCATATACTCTTATGGATACAAAATTGCTTCTGAGAATGAGGATCCAGCTGCATTTGCTATCTTAGAAGAAGGAGCTAAGAAATACCCTGAAGAACAAGTAATCTTATTCGCACAAATTAATCACTTGATCAAAGGTGGAGAATATGATGCGCTTACAGGATTGTTAAAAAAGGCGATTGAAAATTCGCCAGATAATCCTTCTGTATATTCTGCTTTGGGTAATGTTTACATGAATTTATATGCAGAAGCATTTGATGCGGGAGAGGCTGACGCAGATAAGTACTTCACGGAGTCAAAATCTTACTATGAGAAAGCTGCAGAATTAGATCCTACACTATTTGATGTTCAGTATTCTATAGGTTCATTATATTATAATAAGGCTGCAGCAATTAATAAAAAGATGAATGAGCTGCCTATAAGCGATACGGTAAACTTCGATAAATATAAAAAAGAGGCTGGCGAATATTTTAACTCAGCTTTACCATATTTTAAGAAAGCTGAAAAGCTAAATGCCAATGATCCTAATACTCTAATTGCATTGAAAGAAATATATGCTAGGAACAATGAGTTTGAAGTTTCTAATGAGTTTAAAGCTAGATTAGAAAAGATTCAGGCTGGTGAGACTATTGATAGTTCTTACTTCAAATAAAAACAAAATAAGATATCTTTCTTAGGTATCAGAGATTTATATATCTTAAAGCGCAACTGAATTATTTCAGTTGCGCTTTTTTTTATTTTAACTTTACTCTTGCAAGCGATCATCACTTCTATTAATGCCCTTACCAGATATGTAGGTATTTTTGCGTCCTGGTTTTCTGGATTATTGATGATAGTCGTTATATATGATATTTTGATGAGATACTTATTCAAATTATCTACACCATGGATTATGGAATTGGAATGGCACTTATTTTCAATTCTATTTCTACTTGGATCGGCATATACTTTTCAGCAGGACAAACATGTTAGGGTAGATCTATTCTACAGTAAACTCCCAGAGGCAGAGCAGGCCCGCATCAATCTTTTCGGCAATTTACTTTTTTTGCTTCCTTGGAGTTTGTTTATTATAAAGTATTCTTTTGACTACGCGTATGCAGCATACCTAATAGGAGAGGGATCCCCTGACCCTGGCGGCTTACCTTACCGTTTTATCATTAAATCATTCATAGGTATTGGTTTTCTGCTTTTGGCGCTACAGGCTATCGGTAATTCATTACAATGTCTGCAGATTTTACGCGACGCAAAATCTAAGGTTAATTAATGGAAATATTAGCTTTAATTTTGTTTGTCAGTATATTACTACTCATTTTATATGGCTATCCTGTCTCTTTTACACTTGGTGGGGTATCGCTTATTTACTTATTATTGTTTGTGGATAGTGCTTATTATACTGCTCTTCCGCAGCGTATCATGGGTACTATGAGTAACTATGTATTGCTGGCTGTTCCCTTATTTATTTTTATGGGTATTATGCTCGAAAAGTCGGGCCTCGCAGAGAGCATGTTGGATACTATGGGCTTATTATTTGGCAGGATTAGAGGCGGATTGGCGGTGTCCGTCATACTTGTGGGAGCACTGCTGGCAGCATCTACTGGTATCGTAGGGGCGACCGTTATTACTATGGGACTTATTAGTTTGCCGACTATGTTGCAGCGAGGTTACGCACCTACCTTAGCTACAGGTACCATTGCGGCATCGGGTACGTTAGGCCAAATAATACCACCGTCTATAGTATTGGTTTTGCTGGGTTCAGTGCTGAATGTATCTGTTGGCCAATTATTTAAAGCTGCAATTATCCCTGGTGTTTTACTAGTCACATGCTATATTATATATGTCTTGATAGTGGCGCGGCTTCGTCCAGAGATGGCGCCGCCAATTGCTGATGGAGAGCTACGCGCATTTTGGAAATCTGGTGCAACTAAGCGAATACTTACGGCATTCATCCTACCACTCTTGCTGATAATATTAGTATTAGGCAGCATATTTTTTGGGATCGCTTCACCCACTGAGGCGGCGGCAGTAGGTGCATTGGGTGCCACCTTACTAACTTTCTCTCAAAGAAAACTGAATTGGGATATATGCAGAAAAGTAATGGAGGAGTCGACCCATTTGACATGTATGGTATTTATGATATTGCTAGGTGCGACTACATTTTCGTTTGCCTTCCGTCAATTAGGTGGAGATCATTTTTTAGTGGAGTTCATTACGCAGTCTGATTTATCACCGACAGCATTTCTACTTTTAGTGATGTCGATTATATTTGTAGCCGGATTTTTTATTGACTTTATAGAAATTATCTTTATAATAGTACCAGTGGTATCGCCAATATTTATCGCCTATGACGTAGACCTTATTTGGGTAGGTGTACTTATTTCTTTAAATTTACAAACCTCGTTCTTGACTCCTCCATTTGGTTTTTCATTATTTTATCTGAAAGGCGTCTCGCCTCCAGAAGTTACCACCAATCATTTGTACAGAGGCATTATTCCATTTGTGATCATTCAGCTAGTATTTCTTATTGTTATCTTATTTTTTCCAGCATTGATTGGATTATAGTGTTATATATCTAGATATTAATCTCGCTATAGTAAACCTGTTCAGAGACCGAAGACCATGGGTCCATTCTTTTTCTAAAAGCCTGATAGCTTGCGTATATCTCCTTACTTATATCGTCTTTGTTTGCTATTACTTCTATTTCTTTCTCAGCAGCTATCCTCAAAGCTTGTAAAACTTCCGCAGGAAAATTTAGAATTTCTACATCAGTTTCTATTTTTATTTTTTCTAAGAAAAGTGCATTTTGATATTCTAGAGTGTATAGTAGCCAATCATTTACGCGCATGCAAGCGGAGCGCACGATCTCTTGCAGATCATCTGGTAAAGCCTCGTATTTTTCCTTATTGACAGTAAACTCTAGCTGTGTTCCTGCTTCGTGCCAGCCGGGATAGTAATAGTATTTTGCGATTTCATGAAAACCCATTTTGTAGTCGTGAAACGGGCCCATCCATTCAGTTGCATCGATCACTCCGCGCTCAAGACTTGTGTATAGCTCACCTCCAGAGATTAAAACTGGCGATGCTCCTATCTTACTTAACACCTTTCCACCCAAGCCTGGCATACGCATTTTAAGGCCCTTAAAATCTTCAATATTCGTAATTTTTTTGTTGAACCAACCTCCCATTTGTACTCCAGAATTTCCGCCTGGAAATGGGACAAGATTGAAAGGTGCGTATAGCTTTTCCCAGAGCTTGAGTCCATTGCCTCCTATCAACCAAGAGTTTAATTGTTGTGCATTCATCCCGAAGGGTACCGATGCAAAAAATTGGGAAGCACTCGTCTTACCAGCCCAGTAATAAGCAGCACCGTGACTCATTTCTGCAGCGCCATTACGGACCGCGTCAAAGCACTCTAATGCTGGTACCAGCTCTCCACCTCCAAATACCTGTATTTCTAACCTTCCCGCTGACATCGTGCGTACCCATTCCGCAAAAAGTGTGCAAGCTTCTCCGAGTATAGGAAAATTAGGCGGCCAAGTGGTCACTATTTTCCACTTATGTTTGGCTGACGTTTCACTAATATTACTCATTGCTTCTTCCGCCTCAGCCTTGCCGCCCATGAGCAACCTCATGGATAAGGGCAACCCCACTAGTCCTAAACCCAGGCCTTGCAGAAAGCGTAATCTCTTCATATTATTATCAGCCATAGTTGTTCATTATAGAACTTTAAATTAGTCATTTATTTTGGCTTCAGCACAAGATAATATCTTGGGGATAAGTATATAGATATAATATTATTTTGGGGCCATCCCGATCCTGACGAAGGTGAAAAAACCTTCGCCAGTACGGGACCGAGTCGTCCGTTAAATCCTATTTTTGCGAAAAGCAAAAAATAGGATACCACTTCCACCTCTTGTCTCTAACGCGCTCCGCTTGACGGGCTTAGGCTTACGCCACGCCGATTGTATAAAACGATCTATTTAGTAGGTGCTTTTTGTATTTCACTAAACTTTACAATCGTGGCATTGACGAGCGTCGTGATTGTAAGAGATAGCCGGTGATTGGCTAAACAATAGCTAGTCAGAGGATGTTAAACAAGGGTAATATTAAAACAAAGTATGAAGAAAGTAAAGACATTGGGTGAGCTAAAAAAGAGTGGGTATGTTTCTCGATCTATCAAGGAAGAACTAAGAGAAAATCTTATAGCAAAGCTCAAGAAGAAAGAAACGGTATTTAAAGGAATATTAGGTTTTGAAGATACTGTTATTCCTGACTTAGAAAGATCAATACTTTCAAGACACAATATATTATTACTAGGTTTGAGAGGCCAAGCTAAGACGCGTTTAGCAAGATTACTCATAACCTTATTAGACGAGTATATGCCTATAGTAGCGGGTTCTGAGCTCAATGATGATCCACTGCAGCCAATGTCGATATTTGCTGTTAATCTTATAAAAGAGCATGGTGACAAGACTCCTATTGAGTGGGTTCATAGGGATGATCGCTACGTAGAAAAATTGGCAACTCCAGATGTGAGTATCGCCGACCTAGTGGGTGATGTAGATCCCATCAAAGCAGCTACTTTAAAACTGCCATATAGCGATCAGAGAGTGATACATTTTGGATTGATTCCGAGATCTCACCGTTCGATATTTGTGATCAATGAGTTACCAGATCTACAAGCAAGGATACAAGTTTCTCTATTCAATATTCTGCAGGAGGGTGATATGCAGATACGTGGCTTTAAGCTAAGAATGCCCCTGGATATCCAATTTATTTTTACAGCCAATCCTGAAGATTATACTAATCGTGGTAGTATTATCACACCGTTAAAGGATAGAATTGAAAGCCAGGTCTTGACTCATTATCCACGCACACTAGAGGTCTCTAGAAAAATAACAGCGCAGGAAGCGAGATTGGTAGATACACAGAAAAGTCAAATAAAAGTAACAGACTTATGCGCAAATCTCTTGGAACAGATCAGTTTTGCAGCAAGGGATAGTGAGTTGATTGATGAGAAGAGTGGAGTTTCTGCCAGATTGAGTATCGCAGGCTATGAAAATCTCGTAAGTGCTGCCGAGCGTCGTCTTATTATGAATAGCGAGACTAAAACAACTACGCGCATTGGTGACTTCTGGGGTGTAGTGCCCGCTATTACAGGTAAAGTGGAGTTGGTTTACGAGGGAGAGCAAGCTGGCCCATATATGGTCGCAGTAGAGCTAATGGGAACCGCTATCAAAAATGAATTTTTAAAGTTTTTTCCTCATCCGGATAAACAAGGGAAAGAGAAAGACTCTTTCGGTATTGTCCGTTCTTGGTTTTCAGGAGGAAATAATCTAGACTTACTAAGTGATGTATCGAATCAAGACTACCAAAAGGCGCTTAAAAAAGTAGCTGGTTTAGAAAATTTGGCCAAGACTACCGGTGCCAAAGGAGATGACATCTATCCCTTTATGGAGCTCATTATTCATGGGTTAGTAGAGTTCGAAGTGCTTTCAAAAGAGTACTTACAGTCAGGCTTTTCTATAAGAGATGTATTGGCAGATATGTTCGACAAGGATATGTTTGACGGTATGAGTAACTAAGTGACCTTTAGAAGGGTGCACACCATAACGATAATTATATCTAAGAGGTAGTTGATTATATAGTCGGCTACCTCTTTTATATCAGCGACAACATACCACACATTCTCTTATTTTTCTTTGATATATGTAGCTTCAGCGCATTGGTCAACTATATTGCATATTCTTAGACAATTAGATTTTTGTATGCATTTGACGGAAATTTTAACAAGTCAGTAGATATAAAATCGTACTTTTGCCCTCTAAATTTTCTACTTATGTTAAGAGTATTGTGCATTCTACTCTCATTGTTTTTATGCAGCAATGTGGCCTTTAGTCAAAAGGGAACTGTCAGAGGTAACGTTCTGGATAAATCTACAGGAGAGCCCATTATATATGGAAATGTACTTATAGAAGGCACATTGTTCGGTAACAATACAGATTTGGATGGTTTCTTCAGTATTACAGGTATACCACCTGGAGAATACACTTTACTAGCAACCTATCTAGGGTATGATACGGTGAGAGTAGATATAAAGATCTCCGATGGTTCTTTGCTTTATGAAAGGATTAATCTTACCGAAAGTGGATTTGACTTGGGAGTAGTAAATGTCTCAGCCAAAAAAGAGCAAGCTCGATCCGATGTAATGGTTTCTAAACTTACTGTTACACCAGCTCAAATAAAGTCACTACCTTCAACGGGTGGAGAAGCCGATATAGCGCAGTATTTATCTGTGCTTCCGGGAATTGTTTTTACTGGAGATCAAGGTGGTCAATTGTATATTCGAGGTGGGTCTCCTATACAGAACAAGGTAATGATTGATGGTATGACAATCTACAATCCGTTTCACTCCATTGGTTTCTTTTCCGTGTTCGAGACAGAGACTATAAAAAACGTAGATGTACTGACAGGAGGCTTCGATGCAGAGTATGGAGGTCGAATATCTGCGATAGTTGATATCAAAACTAGAGAAGGGGACAAGAGTAATTTTGGAGGTGTAGTATCTGCAAATCCATTCCAATCTAAAGTTCTACTAGAAGGACCAATCAAAAAATTTAACCCAGCCACGGGGACAAGTGCTTCTTTTATATTTACTGGTAAGCATTCCTATATCGATCAAACTTCGCCATTACTGTATGACTATGCTACTACAGATCCTTCAGGAACATTACCTTTTAACTTTACGGATATATATGGTAAGGTATCTCTGGCAGGAGGTAATGGTAGTAAACTTAATGCTTTTGGGTTTAACTATATTGATCGAGTAAACTTTCAAGGTATTGCAAATCTAGATTGGAAATCTGGCGGTGGAGGTATCAATTTTACACTGATTCCATCTGGTTCTAATCTTACGGTAGACGGTATAGTAGCATTCTCCAACTACGATATAAGTCTAGACGAAGGAGATGATAGACCAAGAAGTTCTAGCATTGGTGGTTTTAACGCTGGCTTGAACTTTACTTCGTTCGGTACAAATTCTCAATTTAAATATGGTTTCGAAGTTAATGGTTTTAATACAGACTTTAGTTTCGTAAATTTTCTAGATGCATCTATCAACCAAAAGAGTTTTACTACGGAAATATCTGGATATCTTAAGTACAAATTGACCATCGGAAAATTAATTATAGAGCCTAGTATTAGACTACAATATTATGCTTCTCTTCCTCAATTATCTCCAGAACCAAGATTTGGACTTAAGTATAATATCAATGATCGTTTAAGATTTAAGCTCGCAGGTGGGCTTTATTCGCAGAACCTAATTAGCTCAGTAAATGAAAGAGATGTGGTTAATCTATTTGTAGGTTTTCTCGCAGGACCTGAAGAAGCTATCCTTCAACCAGGCAGTAATGAGAGAACAGAGACTAAGCTGCAAACATCGAGGCATGCTGTCGCTGGTCTGGAAATAGATATCACTGATAAAATTGAATTTAACGTAGAGCCATACATTAAGGAATTTACTCAAATTATAAATATTAACAGAAATAAAACCTTAGCTTCAGATCCTAACTATGCGGCTGAAACTGGTAAAGCATATGGTGTTGACTTCCTCGTCTCCTATACCGATAAGGACGTATTTCTATGGTTTACTTATTCACATGGGTATGTTAACAGAGACGATGGCTTTCAAGTCTATCCAACTATTTTTGATCGTAGACACAACTTTAATGCGCTTGCTACCTATAAATTTGGCGATACTAGAACTTGGGAAGCGAGTGCGCGATGGAATTTTGGTACAGGATTTCCATTTACTCTTACACAAGGCTTTCATAGCTTATTTGATTTTAAAGATGGCATTACTACTGATGTGTTAACAGAAAATGCAGACTTAGGTGTTATCTACTCTGAGGAAAGAAATGGTGGTCGCTTACCTGATTACCACAGGTTAGATTTGTCCGTAAAAAAGACATTCATATTCTCTAAAAAGTCAAAACTTGAAGCAACTCTTAGCGTCACTAACGCATACAACAGAGATAATATATTCTTTTTTGATCGTGAAAGCTATGAAAGGGTAGATCAATTGCCTATTCTGCCTAGTCTAGGACTTGCTTTTCACTTCTAAATTCTTATATTTATAGAAAGAAATTAGAAGCCATATGTCTAAGCTCAATTTTTTTCTGTTAACTTTTTTATTCTTAAGCTATTCCCTTGGGGCTCAATCTATATTTGACACCCCCCATGATAGATATGATAGTAGTATTTCTACGACGCAGATTAATTTTCCAAATCCACTTAATAAAAGGGCAACAATCACCAAACCTCCAGGGATGGAAGTGCGTCCAATGGCAGAATGGGAAGAGATAGATGCCATAACGATTACGTGGGCTCGCTACTTTGAAACGCTAGCAGAGATCGTAAAATATGCACAGATAGAATGTAAAGTCTACATTAATTGTGCTTCTGCCGAGGAAGTGAGGCAACAGTTAGATTCTTACGGTGTCGCTTACGGAGACAATGTGATCTTCCTAGAAAATCAAGTATTTGATAGTGTATGGATCAGAGACTATGGACCTAATAGCGCCTACCTTAATAATGTGGACTCTTTAATTTTTGTGGATTGGATATATAATAGATCAGCAAGACCAGCAGATGATATACTTCCTGCATCCATAGCAGAGCACATAGATGTGCCATTATTCGAGACTAGTGAAGGTATATTTCATTTAACGGCGACTGGCGGAAACTTCATGTCAGATGGTATAGGAAAAGCTTTCTCTTCCAAATTAATCATAAACGAAAATAAGGATATAACTGAAGAGGATATAGATCAAATTATGCTTGAATTTATGGGTGTTAAAGATTATACTAAATTTGATAAACTCCAGTTTGATGGTATCCATCACATTGATATGCATATGAAACTGCTTGATGAGGAGCGATTTATTTTTGGCGAATATCCAGATGATAAAGCAGACCACGATATTATAGAGGCGAATATCGAATATCTTCTAGCTAACACTGAAAATGCATATGGAGAGCCCTATGAAATAATAAGAATACCTATGCCTCCAGATTTTAATGGCGAGTATCCTTCTGAATCTAATACTGCAGATTTTAGGACTTATACTAATGCCTTATTTATAAATAGAATGATATTGGTGCCTACTTATCAAACTAAATACGATACTACCGCACTGAGGATTTGGAGGGAGACTATGCCAGGCTACAACGTCATAGGGATTAGATGCAATAGTTTGATTAGTGCATTTGGTGCGATACATTGCGTTACAAAAGAGATAGGTGTACGCGATCCCCTACGTATAGTATACCAAAAAATAAAGAATCAAGAAAAGTCTAATGCATCTGGTTATTTATTGAATGCTACCATTCAACATAGATCTGGGATAAAGAGTGCTTTCTTGCATTACAGAAGCAAGGGAGATGAAGTATATGAAAAAGTAGAGATGGAGTTTACTGATTTTCAAGCTGATCTATATAGTGCTTCTATTCCAAACTTTACGGATCAAGGTGTAGTAGAGTATTATGTGCAGGTTACTGCAAACAGTGGAAAGTCAATATCCCGACCTATACCGGCTCCTGAAGCCTATTATAGTTTCAACATTCAAGAAAAAAGTAATGCAACATCTTCAACCTTAGGAAATGCATTTGTAGAAGCTGCTTTTCCTAATCCTTCAAATGGCCTCGTTTGTATTCCTATTTCGCTTGCAAAAGCTATTACGGCAAATCTTGCATTATACAATGTGCATGGGAAGTTAATAGAAGTTATACACGAAGGCAAATTGAACGCTGGCAGCAGTAAGCATTTCTTAAATGTAGCAGCGTATCCTTCTGGTTTATATACTCTACGTCTCACAAATAGGCAAGACGTATATACACAGAAGTTAGTAGTAGAATGAATTAAATATCGATCTATCAATTATGCACTTTGCGCTGATAAAAGATAAATCCGTTCTTCCGATATAACTCTGAAATCTTATCGTACTTTATCAGATCCAGTTGATTTTGAACCTTCACAATGAAGTAAACATCTTTGTTAAGCTTTGCGCTAGTTAATAACCAGTCCTGATCATTCGATCTAGGATCCTCATCAGGTTGTTTTTTTCCATAGAATAGAGGAGCATAACTCTTAGTGCCAATAAATTTTATATAAGCATCTTCATCTGCATGCTCCTTGCAAAATTCAATCAATGCGCGCTGGGTATACGCCTCAATATTATTTAGTTGAAGAAAAAGGATACTGTAAACAAACACGATAGTACCTGCAAAAAGAATACCCAGCCGACTTTCGATAGACAATTTTCTCAGTAATGTAAAACCTATAATGGTGGACATAATGATGACTGCTGGAAATGCTCGCCACCAGCTCCAGTCTACCTCAGCTGCAAGACTTGCAAGACCGAATGGATCTTTCTCGAGGAGAGGAAATAATAATTCTACGTTAGATCCTATAAATGGTAAAGCTCCTGTAATAACTGCAAATAGGAGACCTAATAATAAAACTCCATAAATAATAAAATCAGGAATTTTTACCTCTTGCTTCAGCAAAGCATAAATTCCGCAAGCTGCTAAGAAGGTAACGGGAAAGTACGCCAAGGAGGAATAATGTACGATCTTGGATTGTACTAAAGAGAATACCACAACCACTACTATTAATAGAATTAGCATTAAACGAAATAACATATGCTCATGGTTTGATTGGTCTCTAAAATTTTTCCAAGCAGGTAACAAGGCAAATAGCGAGGCTGGAAAACAGCCTATTAGAAGCACAATCACGTGGTAGCCAGGAAAGCCTTGATGTCCTGCATCATGGGTAGTCAATAAGCGTATCTGATACTCTGTAAATGTATTGATAAACCATGTCCCATTTTGATAAGTCTCGATACCTAACCATACACAACTAAATAATAGAGAGCTAAATAAGAGAATAAACAACTGTGAAATATTTGGAAAGTGTCTAAACTTATGCACGATATAATACACAAGTATGGTCAAACCATACAATAAGTATGCGACAGGCCCCTTGGTCAACACCCCTAAGCCAAGCAATAAGCCAGACCAGAGAAGCGAATGATTATCATGGATATCCTCGTCGCGCGCTCTTAGATATTTATAAAAATAGTATAGACTGGTAAAGATGAAAAAGTTGAACCAAGGATCTATAATGCCAGACTTAAAGTATAAGAAAGGCAATATACTACCCCAATATGATAGAGCCCAAATCAAGCCAAACTTTTCATTCTTATAATATGAGCCAAACTTGTATAGTGTAACAAGGGTAAGGATGCCAGCTATGGCATTTGGCAAGCGAGAAGCGTATTCATTTATGCCCAATAGCTTCATCGCTACTACCTGTAGCCAGCAAAAGAATGGTGGTTTCTCCCAAAATGGCTCGAAATTGATATGTACACGCAGATAGTCGCTAAGCAGAATCATTTCCCTAGAAATTTCTGCAAAATTTATTTCATCCCAATCAAAGAGATGAACACCCCCTAAAAAAGGGAGGTAAGAAATGCAGCCAAGTAGGCAAAGAAAAATTATGGTTTTGGTATTATTCAATGATTTACTTCTTATTCCATTTATTCAGTTGGTTGATCACTGCACGTAAGTCTTTAGGTAATGGTGCTTCTATATTAATAGCTTTTTTGGTGAAAGGATGCTCAAATTCTAAGCGCCAAGCATGTAGGATAGATCGACTAATTAGCGCTCGTTCCTCCCCACTACTTTTTGGTTTGAACTTTCTACCTTTGATATCCGAAGTATGCAATGCTACTCGTCTACTATAGGTCGGATCAGCGGCCAATGGGATTCCCTCTGATTCTAAATGTACCCGTATTTGATGAGTACGACCCGTCAGAATTTCCACTTCTAGTAAACTAAAATCTTTATACGCTTCGAGGACTTTGTACTTTGTGATAGATTCTTTTCCGCGTTTATCTATTCTCATACGATCAAGATGGTTAGGCGTGGGAGCTATCTTCTTATCTATAACGGCAGTTTCATCAAATGGTGCGCCATCCACTACAGTTAGATAAAATTTACGAATCTTACGCTCTTGAAATAATGCTGAAAACTGCTTATGTGCATCTGCATCCTTAGCAAATAAAAGGATTCCACTTGTCTCTTTGTCTAAGCGATGAACTGTAAATATGGTTGGGTATTTACGTCCTAGCAACTGTAACAAATTAGCTTTGTCTGGTCCATAGCGATCTGGCAAGGTTAGCATACCCGCTGCCTTGTTCAATATCAAGATATGGTCGTCTTCAAATAATATGTCTATCGCCTTCTTCACAGTAGTAATTTTGGATTGCAATAATACTACATTTTATACTTGATTTGATAAAAAGAGAATGGTTTGTAGTTTTATGAAAGAGCTGTTATGGGATGGAGATTTATTGGTTCTCTATTTGATCGAAATGCTTAACACCTTTCAGATAATAGAGTAATACAATACTCTGCGGTATGCGACCTGCTTCGCGTTCTTTAGTGGTATTCATGATCTGCGCTCGCTTCTTCTTGAACTTTCCAAATAGACTATAAAAAGCTAAGTGTGCTCTAAACACAGCCAAAAATGATCCAACTTGACCCTTGGCTAGAAAGGAAAAAGCAGCTATACCATCGAGGATCAGTCTGCTTACTATTACAGAAAATACCTTCGAAGAAGATTCATTCTTGAGTATCATCAGCAGGCTATTTCTAAAGTTTAGGAAAGTCTTTCTGGAAGAAGCATAAGAGAGCGTCCCACCTCCAACATGGTATATAGATGATAGTGGCTGGCACATTACTTTATGGCCTAAGCGCTTAAATCGCCAGCAGAGGTCGATCTCTTCCATATGCGCAAAGAAGTCGGCATCAAATCCACCAACCTCTTTATATAACTCGGTACGTAGAGCAATGGCTGCACCAGACGCCCAGAAAATTTCCGTTGGACTATTATACTGTTGTTTATCCAATTCTATAGATTGGAAAATGCGACCTCTGCAAAATGGATAAGCTAGACGATCCAGAAAGCCACCTGCTGCGCCAGCATACTCAAAACTACGTGGATATTTTTGTGCTAATATTTTTGGTTGGACAGCTGCTATCGTTTCGTCTTGCACAAGCATATCCACTAAGGGTTCTACCCAAGCAGACCGTATTTCCACATCAGAATTGAGAAAGATGCAATACTTAGAGTTTATTTCTTTCATTGCATGATTATACCCAGCTGCAAAACCATAATTCTTTTTTAGTGCAATGACCTTAACCTGAGGATAATTTGTATTTAGATATGAAATGGAAGCATCCGTAGAAGCGTTATCCGCAATTACCAACTCGGCATAATTAGGAAGATAATCTAACCACCCATTGCAAAATTGCTGCAAAAAGTTGATACCATTGTAGTTCAGTACGAGTACAGTACACAATGTCGGCTTGCTAGTATTCAAAATTATGATTGATTTAAACTTGTAAGATAGATACGGCGGACTGCTTATCTAGGTTTAGTTGTTTAATGAGTTCATCTTGTGAATCGAACCTAATATCATCTCGGATAAAGTCTACTATTTCAACTTTTATTTCTTGTCCATAAATGTCATCCTCAAAATCAAATATATTGACTTCAATGGTGCGATTTGGGAGATGCCGATAGGAGGGACGATCGCCAATATATAGCATCGATTGATAAATCTTGCCATCTACGGTCGCCTTACTCGCATACACTCCGTACTTCGGGATCAGCTTATGCGTATTGTCTATGTAGATATTTGCTGTAGGGAAACCAAGTTGATGACCGATCTTTTCACCATGCTTCACCTCACCCGATAATATGTAGTGATAGCCCAATAGTGAATTAGCTTGCTTGATGTCCCCAGCTAATAAGAAATTGCGAATCTTGGTGGAACTGATAATAATATCGCTGATTTGTTCAGCATCTATTTCCTTCACCTTATAACCCAACTTCTCTTCATGCCACTTCAGAAAATTAATATCGCCACTCCGAGCCAATCCAAATTTATGGTCATATCCTATAACTATGATGCTAGGTTGAAAATTCTTAACAAGAAAATTTTCAATATACTCATCCGCAGCTTGTTGCGAAAATGCTACTGTAAAAGGTACAATTACTAGATGATCAATTCCAAAATTTTCAAATAGGGTAATTCGCTCTGGCGTAGTATTGAGCAGTTGCAAGCTATTATCCTTTGGAAAAACAATTTGCCTAGGATGTGGATCGAAGGTAATGACAATGGTCTCTTTATTGAGTTTTGCCGCCTCCGTCTTGATTCTCTCTAGCAACTTTTGGTGACCATAATGCACCCCGTCAAAGGAGCCGATCGTGATGACAGGCTTATCAAAAACTGGTAGATTATCAAGACCTCGGTATACTTTCATAACAGCCTCAAAAGTACTGATTATCTCTAATAATGAGCAAGTCAGCTATATATAATTTGCATGTACTTCTAAGCTGGAACTTACGATCGTCGTGCCGAAAGGCTAAGACCTGCAACTGGAAGGCGCAGGGACAAACGGTGGTAGCGGCATTCCATTATATTTTTGCTCTTCGCAAAAAATAAATGGGATACAGCGGACGACGTGGTGGCGCCCTGAAGAAGCATAGCCGAGGTAGCTAAGCCTAGTCAGGGTCGGCATGGCCCCAAATGAGTGAAAAACGCCCAATACTTAAGCTCATATAACTTTTCAAATGAATATTTGTTAGCTTTGTAGGACAAACTAATCGAATTGGATACAGCAAAAATATTAGATAAATTACAGACTGTGCAGGATCCGAAAACGGGTCGTGGACTAGTGGAAATGAAGAGAGTGCGCGACCTGAAGGTGGAGGGCAATAGGGTTAATTTTGCGCTTCATTTACCATCGTTGGAAGGTAGTGAAAAGTCAGCACTAAATATGGCCTGTCAGCAAGTTTTGACTGAAGCTTTTGGGGTAGTCGATGTAAACATTCACTTTGTAAATGTACAGCATACAGCTGGCGCCGAAGAGAAAACGCTACCGCAGGTAAAGAATATAATCGCTGTGGGTTCAGGAAAAGGTGGTGTAGGAAAATCTACTGTAGCTTTAAATCTTGCGGTTGCTTTGCAGAAAAGTGGGGCTAAAGTAGGGTTGCTTGATGCGGATATATACGGGCCTTCGATACCTACTATGATTGGTATGCCATCAGCGAAGCCAAACATCGAAACGCTCTATGGCAAGCATAAAATAATACCCATCGAGGCATATGGATTACAAGTTATGTCTGTAGGATTTATCATAGAACCCGAGGCGGCCATAGTGCTGCGTGGTCCTAGATTGGGCGGTATCATAAAACAATTTTTGCAAGATGTGCTCTGGGATGATCTTGATTACTTGATCATAGATCTACCGCCAGGCACTGGCGATATACAGCTGACTATCGTACAGACGGTAGCGGTGACTGGAGCTATAATGGTGACGACCCCACAGGATGTAGCGGTAATAGACGCGGTAAAGGCCGGTAATATGTTTAGGCTACCAAATGTAAATGTTCCTATCTTGGGGGTGGTAGAAAATATGAGTTGGTTTACGCCAGCGGAGTTACCAACTAACAAATACTATCTGTTTGGCGAAGGAGGAGGAAAGAAGCTGGCTAAAGAAATGAATACTATGTTGCTTAGTCAAATACCTATTGTTCAGGGTATTAGGTCAGCGGGTGACGATGGGAAACCAGCATTTCTATACAATGATGAGATTATTAATAAAGCTTTTCATAACTTGTCAAGGAATATGACCGCACAATTAGCGCTCAGGCATGAAATGATGGCTCCGACAAAGATCGTCGACATCAAAACTTAAATGCGCTAAAATTTATAAATGTCATCAGACGAAAAAGACGATTTACTTAAGAAAGTTGATCTTGCATTGGAGGATCTTAGACCACATCTCGCTGTAGATGGCGGTAATATAGAGGTTGTAGATATCACCGAAGAGCGTGTCGCCATGATAAAATGGCTCGGCAACTGTGAAGCATGCAGTATGTCTGCAATGACTTTACGCGCTGGGGTAGAGGAGACACTTCGTTCCAAGGTGCCAGAGATTACAGGAGTCAAACCAGTTAATGGCTTTCAAAAAGAGGACAGTGAATCGTAAGGAGCTTGTCAATCAAATATTCTCAAAGAAAACATTTTTGTGCGTTGGATTGGATGCTGATATTTCGCGTATACCAAAGCACCTTTTCGATCTTTCAGAAGACCCCGTTTTCGAATTCAATAAGCAAATTATAGACGCTACAGCTGATCACTGCGTGGCGTATAAACCCAATACGGCTTTCTATGAAGCACAGGGTGTGGCTGGTTGGATCAGTCTTCAGAAAACTATCGAATATATACCTAAATCTCATTTCATTATTGCCGATGCTAAGCGTGGGGATATAGGCAATACTTCCAAACAATATGCTCGTGCGTTTTTTGAGTCGATGCCCTGTGATGCGGTGACCGTGGCTCCGTATATGGGTGAAGATTCCGTGGCACCATTTCTAGAATTTGATGACAAATGGGTGATAGTGCTTGGTTTGACATCTAATAAGGGTAGTGCAGATTTTCAGTTTTTGCAAGAGAAAAATTCGAACGAGTTGCTCTATCAGCAAGTACTAAAAAAGTCGCAAAATTGGGGTTCTATTGGAAACCTAATGTACGTCATAGGTGCCACCCATCCTGAAAAATTTTCTGAAATTAGATCCATAGTCCCTGATCATTTTCTGCTGGTTCCTGGCGTAGGGGCGCAGGGGGGCGATCTCGATGTCCTCGTCAAATATGGTAAAAATAAAGATATTGGGCTTTTGGTTAACTCGTCACGTGGAATTATTTTTGCTGACGGAGGCACTCAATTTGCCGATGCAGCTGCTACAGAAGCAAAACGCCTTAGTGAGAAAATGGCTTTACATTTCTAGATTTTTTGTTTATTTGATATAGCTAAAGATTTGGGCCATCATAACCCTGACTCGGTAAAATGCCTATGTCAAGACATGATCATGCTCCCCGTTGATATCACGTGAGAAATTGCGATGCAGCTGCGATCATTTGTCTCTAAGTGCTCCGACTCGAAGTTTCGTTTACACTACATTCGGGACAGCTATGTCGAGTGACAGCTTTTGTTTTCCACGATGCGTATAACTAACTCCTTGTTAACCAAGATATAGGCATGGAACACTATAAATCCATACTACGGCTCTAAACATATCATTATGGTATAACATTGCTTATCTTTGTTTTTTGATCTTAATAAAACCTGCAGTATGCGATATTTTATTACATTATTATTTTTTAGTTCTCTGTTAGTTTTATCCTGCGGAGAAGATGCCAAGAAAGCTAATAAGAACGCTTTTGACCTGGGTAAATCTTATCTTAACGATGGAAATAGATTGATGGAAGCTAATGATGCCATAGAAGCAAAAAAATATTATAAGAAGGCAGTTTTAGAATTTGAAAAGGAAATCAGAATAAATCCGGATCAAGATAAGTTGGCGCAAATGCTAGGTATTAGCCAGTATCGAATACGAGATTTTGATAATGCTATTCAATGGTTTAATAGAGCTATTACCCAAGATAATAAGGATGCAGTAAACTATCAATATTTGGGTTACGCTCTCATGAATAAATCAAAAATTCCTGAGGCGGAAATAGCATTTCAGAAAGCTTTTGCTTTAGATAAAACAGATATAATTAAATCAGAAAGTATTGACGAATTAATGGAGATCGGAAAGCTGTCCCTAAGTCTAGGTAATAATTTTGTTGAACAGGGGAACAAACTTCGTGGTTTTGAATTTAAAAAGTTGGGTATGCGAATAATGTCATCCGCACTGCAATACAGTAAGTATGATATAGAGCTAGCGAAAAAGGTAGAGATGTTTGCTGTTGATTTAAATGATCCCGTAATTATAGATTGGATTAGAAACGTAATAGAATCAGAAACTTCAAAAACAAATGTCATAGAAATTAAGCAATAATAAACACGTAAATAAAAATAGTATGCCTACCACATTTGAAGAGTTTAAAATTTCTAGATCTTTAAAGAATGCCTTGGAAGAGAAGGGTTATACTGAGCCAACTCCCATCCAAGAGCAATCCTTTTCCGTAATTCGTTCTGGAAAAAATATGGTGGGTATAGCACAGACAGGTACTGGTAAGACAGTCGCCTATCTACTGCCAATACTCACAGACCTCAATTTCTCAGATCAAATTCATCCTAGAGTACTTATAATAGTGCCTACGAGGGAGCTAGTTATCCAAGTAGTAGATCAGATAAAGTGGCTCACAGCGTATATAAACCTTAGAGTTCTCGGCGTATATGGTGGTGCCAATATCAATACTCAAAAATTGCAGGTAGCAGAGGGAGTGGATATCCTAGTATCTACACCAGGACGGCTTTACGACTTAGCTTTGACAAAGGCACTTACTTTAAAGCACATCAAGAAAGTGGTTATTGATGAAGTGGATGTGATGTTAGATTTGGGATTCCGTTTTCAACTGACTAATATTTTTGAATTGATACCTGACAAAAGGCAAAACATTATGTTCTCTGCTACCATGACAGATGATATTGATCTTTTTATTTCGGATTACTTTATGGATCCTGTAAAGATATCAATAGCAGTAAGTGGTACACCCTTAGACAACATATCGCAGGTATGCTATGATGTTCCCAACTTTTATACAAAAGTTAATTTACTCAAACAATTGATCCTCGATAAAGAGACCTTTCAGAAAGTGCTGGTGTTTACGGGTACCAAGAAGAAAGCTGATTTATTGTTTAAGCATCTAGAATTTGAGTTTGGTCACGAGATGGGAATCATCCACGCCAACAAATCTCAGAACTATAGAATACGCTCTATAAAGCAGTTTGATAATGGAGAAAAACGGATACTTGTCACCACTGATGTGATGGCGAGGGGTTTAGATTTAGATAGGATTTCCCACGTTATCAATGTTAATACTCCTTCATTTGCGGAAAACTATATGCATCGTATCGGTAGGTCAGGAAGAGCTGATAAGCACGGAAACTCCATATTGTTTACAGCAGATTATGAGCAAGAATTTAAAACTGCTATTGAGGAACTAATGGACATGGAAATACCAAAGTTGGAGATACCAGAGGATATAGAGATCGCAACAAATCTACTAGCGGAGGAGCGACCTATCACAGTATTTGAAAAAGACCCTAACAGAAATGCGCGCAAGGATTTATCTGGTCCCAGTTTCCACGAAAAGTCTGAGAAGAATAAGAAAACTAATCAAGGTGGATCTTACCGTCGAGAGCTTGCCAAAAAATATAAGAAGCCACAAAGGAGAGGAGATAAGATTCAGAATTTGCGGAGTAAGAAGAAGAAGTAAGGGAGAGGAGTGATTTTTAGCTAGAAGGTAAACAGTTTTAAAATAGAGGCAAGTGCTTTAGATCGACCAAGGGAAGAGCTAAAGAAAAAACGAAGATGAAATTGATGCTCAGTAAAAAAATATATATTCTAAGTTTTCTAAAAGCAGATAGAACCACCACATGATACTTCATGATTAGGAAATGCAGTTGGTCTTTATCCAAACTTAGGGACTGTATTCGAATAGCTTAGTCGATATGTGCATTTCTAACTCTCATTGACTTTCTTTCTCGTAAAAGGAGTTATAAAATCATTCGTAAATTCATATTCATTTTATTTGTATGTCATTTGAACATATATACTTGTTTACCCGTTTTGGTGCCGACATATTTAATAATACTAAAATAATAAAAGATGAAACTGAATGAAAAGAAGGTAGCAATATTAGCTACAGACGGTTTTGAGGAATCAGAATTATCAAGTCCGCAACAGGCATTAATTAATGAGGGTGCAACTGTACACGTAATTTCCCCTAAACAAAAAAATGGTAATATGACTATAAAGTCATGGGATCAAGGGAATTGGGGTAAAGAATTTGAGGTTAGCAAAAATCTTGAAGATGTATCAGCAAGTGACTATAATGCTCTAGTTCTGCCTGGTGGAGTGATTAATCCTGATACGCTAAGACAGAATGAAAATGCAATAGGATTTATAAGAGATTTTTTTAAGCAAAAAAAGCCAGTAGCTGCTATATGTCATGGTCCGCAATTACTAATTGAGGCAGATGTGCTTAAAGATAGAAAAATAACATCATTTTGCTCTATCAAGATGGATCTAAAAAATGCTGGAGCCAATTGGGTAGACGAAAAAGTTGTCGTTGATCAAGGTCTAGTAACAAGTCGTACTCCAGATGATTTGGAATCATTTAATAGTAAATTAATTGAAGAAGTGCGAGAAGGAAAGCATGAGCAGCAATCTGCCTCTGTTTAATCGTAAATAAATAACATACCCATTACCGATTATATAAAGCTAGAAATAAGGTCGTATTCAATTAATTGGATGCGACCTTTTTTATTGTGAATATATTTAGACATTTTCCTAATTTATAAAATTTCTCTTCTATTTAGTAATGTCATGAAAATGGATATTATCCAAAGCTACGCTGTGGTGATGTGCTCTTACTTCTGAATACCCCTATATCGACAGCCAAAAAAAAAAGCAAATGCCGATTGGCATTTGCTTTTTTTTTGGCAGCTGATGGAAATTACATATAGAACATGAATCTTAAACTTAACTGATTAGTAAAACTACTTTTTATAGCGTTTTCAACCGCTAAAGATTCGCTTGAAACTACTTGATTAATCATTCCTTTAGAATAAAGAAGCTCCGTTTTAAACCTGAAGTTGTCAAACTTAAATCCTAACCCTAAGCCAGCATCTAGAAGTACGTCATATCCTTTATAGTTACCCGCAAGCTGAGATGTCAGTGTATTTTGCGAAATGTCAAATCTATATCTAGCTCCTAGGACTGCAGAAGGAGAGATCTTTTTTGTGACATCCTCTAGTACGAGATGAACAGGTATTTCTATATTTACACTTTCTCTCTTCGCGATTTTATCTCTTTGACTCTTGAAGTCATAAATATAACTGGTCTCTAAAAAGGAAAGCATCGCTTGCGTTCTGAATGTAAGTTTATCGTTGAGTTCATATCCGTATATTAATCCTAGTGCAATACCAAGACCATTTTCCTCTCTGACATTATTTAACTCATCAGCAAAACCAACGCTGGAAAAATCATTAAGTATATTGGAAGTATTGCTATTGTTTAACTCTAACATGATTCCAAACTGAGACCTTGCTGTGTATGGTTCTAATTTTTCAATTTCGAATTCGGGTTTAGTTGCATCTTGTGCCTGTATTAAAAATGGGAAACAGCATAGTGCAATAAATATAAATTTGATATTCTTCATAAGTGTTGTGATTTTTAATTCCATAGCAAAACGGGCATAAAATCTACTTTAGTATGGATTAATTACATTTTATAATAATATTTAAATTTTGGTAAAAATTTTTACATTTCATTAATTTAAGGCTTGTGATTAGCCGAATGTAATTCAGAATTAGAATATGATTTGGTTAACAATCAACACCTGCAAATCATATTACTAGTAAGAGAAAGTAACAATGCAAAACATAGATTAACAGCAGTATGACCAAATTTATATATTAATAGTTTTGACTGGGAAGCGGACATTTGACGCTAAAATGGAGGTAAGGTCGAGTATAAATATGCAAATCTAAAAGTCCGATAAGGCAAGTGCCGTACGATCATAAGGTATAATCTTAGCTAGTTTATTGTTTTTTAAATAAGTACGAATGATTCGAGTGGTCTCGGGATATGCAGGGTAGGCTTTAATGGAATCAAAGAGCGAATCTATATAGGACCCGTTGCACATCCCTTCTTCTATGTATCCAAATCCTTTGTACATCCCAGCTTCTATCTGTACTACGGCGAATTCTCCTTCGGATCTGCCCGCTTCCAGAATAAAGAAATCTTTATCGAAGACTGTAGATAGTTTATGTTGTCCTAGCATAGCTCGTTCATTGTACTTCTCGGGATTTTCAATTTGTGAGCAAGCACCGTGGCATTGATGAATCTGTGAATCAAAGCAGGGCACTTTTTTATCAATACCGCATAGAAAGCTACATAATTCAAATTCTTCACGGACTCTACTTAGAAAACCTCTAGCGCTCATGGCAGATGTATACTCAGAGACGAGTTGATATTTTTTACGGTTTACTTGCGTATTTTTAGCCACCTCAAATCTAAGATAGCCCCAGATATCAAGGTAGGCGTGTATCATAAATGGGAACTGATAATTACGCTGTGCCCTATTAATATAAGGTCTCATTTCTTTGATTAACTGCGACTCATACAGAAGGGCAATTAATTCACTTCCTGTGTTCTCAAAAGTAATATCGCTCACGTGTCTATGTAGCTTTAGGGCTTTTTCAGTTGCCTTGGCAAAATGCTGCATTACGCGTTTTCGAATATTTGTACTCTTACCAATATAAGCTACATCTTTATCCACATCGTGAAAATAATATACTCCGCAACACTCGGGTAGCTCGTGTAACATATCAAGGGTGATATTCTTAGGCAATCTTGATTCCTTTACGCCTTGATTAATCATGGTGCTAGTCATCTCTTCATTGCCTTCTGTAGCTAAAATTCTTCGTAGCACATCTACTGTAGCCATAGTATCACCCATAGCTCTATGCCTAGCAGCTATCGGTATATCAAAATGATCTATCAGCTTACTTAAACCATAGCCTCTGAGGCCTGGAAAGGCTTTCCTACTGAGACGCACAGTGCAAAGTTGCTTGCGACTAAAAGTGAAACCAAGCCTGCCGAATTCTTCTCTGAGAAATTGATAATCAAAACGAACATTATGCGCTACAAATATAGCACCCTCCGTCATTTCTACAATTTTCTTAGCTACTTCATAGAATTTGGGTGCATCGACTACCATCTCATCTTTGATGCCTGTAAGACGTGTGATATTCCATGGGATGGATCTTTCTGGGTGAATGAGTGTCTCGTATGTATCTATAATATTTTGACCGTCGAATAAGACAATAGCTACCTCTATAATCTTCTCCATAGAGGCTTTACCTCCAGTGGTTTCTAAATCGACAACGGCATATAACTTTTTCTTCAACGAAATGGTATCTTTAAATTTTTGGAATAAGACAAAAAAAAACGCAGCCAAACCCGACTATACATCTGGTTGGTTGCGTTCTTACTGATAAGCAAGATATACATTCATGAGAAGAATTCCAATTTTTACTTTTTTATTAGTTATACTTTTATCTGTGGTGTCCTGTAGCGGGCAAACTGCTCAAGTTGCTGTATCAAATGTCGATTACGAGTCTGTAGATATTCCTATAACAGTTGGAGCCGAGCGCACAACAGCTTATTTTACTCAGTTGAGGGGAAAGAAAATAGGCATGGTAGTAAATCAAACTTCTCGTATTGGATCCATTAGTACTGTAGATTCCTTATTAGGAGCGGGAATAGAGGTTGTTCGAATTTTTTCACCTGAGCATGGATTCAGGGGAAATGCGGATGCGGGAGAGATGGTAAAAAATGGGGAAGATATACAAACAGGCCTACCAATTATTTCTCTTTACGGGAAAAATAAAAAGCCTACTGCGAAACAGTTTGCTGGGCTAGACCTTATTCTCTTTGATATCCAAGATGTTGGTGCGCGTTTTTATACCTATATATCGACTATGCATTACGTGATGCAAACTTGTGCAGAAGCTGGCATACCTTTGATGATTTTGGATAGACCCAATCCCAATGGTAATTTTGTAGATGGTCCAATCATGGAAGAGAAGCATATGTCTTTTGTGGGTTTGCACCCAGTGCCTATCGTTCATGGAATGACTGTAGGAGAGTATGCGAAGATGATAAATGGTGAAGGTTGGCTAGGTGATGGACTGCGATGCGAATTAAATATAGTAAAGTGTGAAAATTATACACATGAAAAAAAATATACTTTACCAGTAAAACCTTCCCCAAACCTACCCAATAATCTTTCGATCTATCTATACCCATCCTTATGTCTTTTTGAAGGGACTTCTGTCAGTATAGGTCGAGGCACGGATAAACAGTTTCAAGTGATAGGATGTCCAGGGAGTAAAATCGGAGATTACAAATTCACCCCCTCTTCCAAACCAGGTGCTATGAACCCGAAGTTTAAAGGAGAGCAATGTATTGGATTTGATTTAAGTAATGAGAATGAAGAAGCGCTAAGAAATAGGAATAATATCTCGCTTGCTTATCTCATTGATTTCTATCAGAATGCAGAGGATAGGGATAAATTTTTTAATCCTTTTTTTACCAGTTTAGTTGGTACTAAAGACCTTCAAGATCAGATAGAAAAGGGGATGACAGCTGCGGAGATAAAATCAACATGGCATAATGGACTAAATGACTTTAAGGAAATTAGAAGCAAGTATTTATTATATCCATAGTAAATTTATCAGTCGAAAGCTAACTCGTAGGTTTTGAAGATTCTGGATCAACTTCTATTTTTAATCAAGTACCATTTTCGAATACTATACACTGAAAACTGGGAAATACTTGTTGGCAATTTTATAATTCTATTGAAAATGCCCGCCAAAATGGTTATTTATTATGCACTATTTTGGGATCTTCACCAAAGGATTAACCTGTACAATGTTATGGAGGTAATCACATTTTAAAGGTTTGTATTGGATCGTTATTCTAGGCATGGCGCTGATAACGTGGCAATTCTTGTTGGCAATTCTGTCATGATTTTTTCTAATTTTGTAGATTTTATTGCTATTCATCTCAGAAACCAATCTTGACTAAATATTGCTAATGGCGCTTATAATACCTAGAAGCCCGAAAAGTCCTACCGTCAGAGCGATAGTAAATGCAACTAAGGAAATGAATGTTGTAAGCTTAGGCTTTTGAGAGTCTCTGCGATGTCGAAGGCTATGTATAGCTATAAGTATCGTGATTACACTCAGTGTAAACCCTGTGACAAAACCTAAGCCAGCTAGCCAGCCTATCAATCCAAAGCTTGCTATGAGACCGATGATTAAGAGTATCGCAGAAGCAAAAGCTAAGCCTAGGGCGAGCCAAGGTCTTGATTTTTTAGAGTCTGATTTAGCTCTTCGAATTGACTTATTTATTTTACCTTTTACTTTTTCAAGTTTATTCCTAGACATCTTTCGTTCTTGCTTAGTTGGAAAGTCTCTCTTATATGGACTGTTTATCTTAGCAGATAAGTTAAAACAAAATAATAGTCCAGAAAATATCAGCAATCGTATCATGTAATATTGAATTCGAAGTTTATAGGGTATGCAAAATATAAATCTAAGATAAAATAAAAATTATTATCTTTTTTAAGTGGGTGGATTTTGCGAGAGTGATAGTAAGGAGCAGTGGCTTTTCCCACTGAGCCACCTTGAAGCTTTAGCGGAAAGGGGGCCGTAGCGGTAGCGAAGTCCTGAATAGCACGACCTATGACAGGCGCTCTCTTTTGCGACTATCATAGGGGTCGCCCAAACTAATATTAAAAAAAAAGGCAACCCAAAATGGATTGCCTCTATGTAGAATTATAGCTATTAACTAAAAATCATCAATTATCTTTTTCTTCATTGAAAGAAATTCTTCTTCTGTGATTACTCCCGAGGATTTCAAATCTCCTAACTCTTTTAGCTTAGCTAGAGGGTCACTTTCGAATGCTTTTTTTACAAATTCTGTAGCAGGAGTAGGGGTGCTCGAAGAAGGAATATCCTTTACGTCCTCCTGATCTATAACCTCATCTGACATGAACTCGGAAGTATTATCTACAAATTCATCTACCACAATTGATCCTTTGGTAGCTACATCCTCCGCCATATCCTTTACTTCCTCTCCCCATTCTTTAGCGATATCTTTACCTTTTTCAAATTTCTCCCGATAGAACTTTCTAACTCTATCTGGATCAAAATCTAAGATAGTACCTCCAGAAGCAAAGTGTGTTTTAAAAACTTCTCCTAGGGCATAAGTTGAAGCGCCTGCAAAAATAGAAACAGTCACGCCACCAATCACAGACCCCAAACCTGGGATCAACTTAATAATCGATCGCGCTCCCAATCGAGCTATGGTCGCACCTGTAAGTGAGGTCACAATTGCCTTACCCCTAGTCTCTTCGTAATCGATGTCGTATATCTTGCAAAGTTGGCGTATCATATCTAGCTGAAGTGCCGAAACAGCAAAGATGTCAGCTATAAGAATCGGAATAAATCCTGCACCCATAGACCATATAGTATGATTGCGGATGATGCTATCCGAAAGTTCATCTTTATTGTTTCCAGTTGGAGCGGAATTTTTACCAAGTATGGTATCTTTCAATCCATCCATTATTTTATTCTTAATTTTATCTTTCATTGTAATAAGTTTTAATAAGTAGATAACTCTAATCTAAAGGTTATTATTGATAAATGCCATGAGAATTCGATGACTACGGTAAATTTTTCGATATAATCCGCTTGTACTCAGCTAGCAGTGCTACATGACTACGAAATATTCCATCTGGTAATTGGCGCCATTGATTGATCAGAGAACTCTGCTAATCGATATTTATATTTTGCTGCAACTGCGATCATAGCCGCGTTGTCTGTGCAGAACTGAAACGCTGGAATATACGTCTGCCAGCCCAATTTTTTACCTTGTGCTGCGAGGGCTGCTCGAAGACTGGAATTAGCAGACACACCACCGGCAATTGCCACCTCATTTATATCGTATAGCTCAGCTGCCTTCGTAAGTTTTTTCATCAATATCGATATAATGCGGTCTTGTACGGAAGCACAAATATCATCTAAATTGTTACTGATAAAGTGCTCGTCTTTGGCAAGTTCCTTCTTCAAAAATTGCAAGATATTAGTCTTGAGGCCACTAAAAGAAAAGTTTAAACCCTCTACTTTTGGTTCTGTAAAATTGTAAATAGACTTTCCTTGTTGGGCATATTTGTCTATTCGGGGACCAGCAGGATATTCGAGTCCTATGAGCTTACCAGTCTTATCAAATGCTTCTCCAGCTGCATCGTCTATAGTGGTGCCCAAAAGTTCCATATCCATAAAGTCCTTTACCAATACGATCTGTGTATGTCCTCCAGAAACGGTAAGGCAGAGAAAGGGGAAATTTGGATACGGGGGCTCGGCAAAGTGGGCGAGTACGTGGGCTTGCATATGGTTGACCTCAATCAATGGAAGGTCCAGCGCTAGGGCAAAAGATTTCGCAAAAGTCACGCCTACGATTAAGGAGCCTAGAAGACCGGGGCCTCTGGTAACTGCTACTGCATCTATATCCTCCTTTACAATATTGGCCTTTTTTAGTGCTAGTGTCACTGTGGGAACAATATTTTCCAGATGTGCTCGGGAGGCAAGCTCTGGCACTACACCACCATATTGGCTATGTGCTTCTTGCGTAGCAACGCAGTTAGCAAGCACTACATTTCCTTGTAAAATAGCTACTGATGTATCATCACATGAAGACTCAATTGCTAGAATGGTTGTTTTCTTCAAGTTTATAAATTTTATATACACCAAAAGTAAGAAATACCGCATCATAAAACTATTGAGCGCGAGATCGTTTTAGTTTAATATAAATCAAAAAGCGGCTTAGAAACATGGCCAAATACCATAGAATTATAGAAAATTATATTATTATTGCACGTAACAAAACCGTAAATTCATACCAATGAGAATTGTAATAAACATAGTGCTAATATTAATAATCGCAGTTTTGGGATATATCTTAGTTGATAGTATTAGAGAGCCTATTGAATTTAAAGCTCAAAGAGATATTAGAGAGGGCGCAGTAACTGCCAAATTGGAGAAAATTAGAATTGCTCAAGAGTCATTTCGCGATATCACAGGTAAGTTTGCGCATGATTTTGATACACTGCAGCAAGTATTGAGTACTGAAGATTTTAAAATAGTTAGTATTTTAGGAGATATAGATGCTGATGAGGAGATAACCTATGATACGACTTTGGTCTCCGCGAAAGATTCTATTATGAAGCTTGGAATAAACTTAGATTCACTATCTTATATACCATTTACAAATAAGAAGCAGTTTGAAATAAAGGCAGACACAGTTACTTATCAAGCTATCCTTGTCTATGTAACGCAGGTAGGAACTAATAGAAGTAACTATATGGGAAAATATGCTGACCCAAAATATAAGAGATACGATGATACCTACGATCCGAATAAGTTCATAAAATTTGGAGATATGTCTAAGCCAAGTCTTGCGGGAAATTGGTAGCGCACACTGTAGATATTATTGACGCCTCATTTGATAAATATTTTAGCACAGAATATACGCTGTCCATACTTATAGGTATGGACAGCTTTTTTTATTTTATCGAGGATATTCATGCAAATGCGTTAGTGTTGAAGCATATTCCTTTTGATAAGGATATTGATGATGCGCTAGGAGGAAAGGACCTAGCTCTTCAAAAAGTGTTGATGACGGAAAAATTTCTGCAGCTTCCTTATGCTAAAGTAAATATATGTTACTCTAGTACTAAGTTTACTATTGTACCAGAAGAGATCTTCAATAAGCATCACCTCAAGAGCTATCTATCCCAAGTCACTAGAGTACAAGATGATCAGACTATCTCTATGTGTCGCCTCAGTAAGTTAGACGCCACCATTGTATATAGTGTGGAGAAAACTGTAATGGATGTCGCTAAAAGTTACTTTCCTGGAGCTATGCACTTACATATAATCTCGCCATTGATTATGCAGGCGCATCAATATGTAAGAAATCATAAGGGTCATCAAGTTTTTATACATGTAGGTAATGGTATTCTTGGAATCGTACTTTTTAGAGGTACTTCCTTACAGCTGGCAAATACTTTCTGCTACGAAACTAACCAAGACTTCTTGTACCACACACTGCTCATTTATGATCAATTTAAACTAAACTCTGAAACGGTCCCCGTGATTTTGACAGGTAGAGTTCAAAAAAAATCAGAGCTGTATGAACTTTTACAAACTTACATACGCAATATACAATTTAAACAATCCCCAAGTTATTATCACTACGGACCATCATTTCAAGATGTGAACTTTCACTTTTATCAAGACCTCCTAAGCATAAAGTTATGCGTGTAATCGCAGGTAAATTCAAGAGTCGTAGATTCTATCCTCCAGCTGATAAATGGCCCACGAGGCCAACTACTGACTTTGCAAAGGAGGGATTGTATAACGTGCTAACCCATATGCTGGATTTCTCTACATTGTCGATGTTAGATTTGTTCGGAGGTACAGGTAGCCATAGCTATGAGTGTATATCTAGAGGTTGTACAGATGTTACATACGTAGATCAGCATGGTCCTTGCCTCAAATTTGTGAAAACTATTTCCGAGAAATTAGAAATAGAGAATTACCTTAAGATTGTCAGGTCTGACGTATTCAAATATATAGCTCATTGTGGCATTCAGTATGATTATATTTTTGCTGGGCCACCTTATCCTCTACCTAATCTATCCAGCTTGCCAACAGAAATTTTTAAGCATAAATTGCTAAAGGAGAATGGACTGTTAGTAGTTGAGCATGATCAAAAGCACGATTTTGAGCACCATTCGAAATTTTTTAAGGAGAAGAAATACGGAATAGCTAATTTTAGCTTCTTCAAGTCTGGGTTGGATAAAGAGCCCATATAGTTACAATTTTGGCCTAGTTACGCTACAAACAACTGTCTTTGATCTATATATAATTATTGAACTGTTTGTAGAATATGATTGTGCGATAATTTAAAGTAATACTGTTAAAGATGAAGGCGAGAAAAACAGTGTCAGTCTTAAATATTCTATCCTGGCGTACGACGGTAACTATGCAAAGATTAATCATACAGATCAAAATATTACTATAATATTGTAGTTCTGATGGTATAAGTGTTACTTTCCAGTACTTATTGCATTCTTAATTTGGATACTTATTACAAATCTTTTATTATTTTAGTCCAGAACCAACAAGTCTTATATTCAATTTGAATACACATACCATACAGATATATAAATATAGGCGATCTTTCAGCTACCTAGGGTGCTTGTGGTTATCCCTTATATTCCTACCTAACTTGCTCGTTGCGCAAGAATTATTTCCAATCAAGAAAGATAAAAAATGGGGTTTGATTGATAAGCAGGGTGACCTAATTGTGCAACCAATTTACAATGCAATTGGCGAATTCAAGCATTTTGGATATGCCGTGATGCAACGGAATGATGGGGTTGGTCTGCTCGACCAGGCTGCGAAAGAGATTATAAAGCCAAAATACGAAGATATAAAAGTATTAGATGTTGATCTTATTGCCGTAATGGATCAAGGGGAGTGGATGGTCATCAACCTGGATGAGAAAATCGTTCTTCAAAAAGGATATAGTAGAGTACATGTATGGCAGGGAGAGTATCTCGCTTTTCTAAGAGATAATTTATGGGGCTTGGCGAGAAAAGATGGTACTATTTTATCTGAGCCAGCTTATGAGTCATTGCGTATTATAGAAAATGGATTTTTTGAAACGCAGATCGCTGGAAACTATGGTCTCTTGTCTCCAGCTGGTGTAGTACTGCTTGCTGCTCGATTTTCAGAGGTTAAAATACTGCACGATGATTTATTCTTTTTTAAGAATAACAGACGTTGGGGTGGTGTAGATGGTACTGGTACGGAAGTATTTCCACCTGCTTTTGATTCCTTCCAAAAGTTAAATGAGCAGTTCTTTATTTTGGTTAGTAAAAATCTTAAGTATCTATATTCTCATGCCGCTAAAGATATTGTCTCAAAAGACGAATATACCACTTTCTATAACTTCAGTACTGATCAGGTCCTTACAAAGAAACAACGTCGATTGGGTCTTTTAGATAATGTAGGAAAGATGATATTGTCTCCGAAATACCATGAAATACACGCTTATACAGACTCACTATATCGAGTTAATTATGAAGGTAAGTGGGGAATAGTTGATCTACATGACGAAATCATTATACCATTTGATTATGATTATATAGCTCCTAGTTCAAATCGAGTCTGTGCTGCAAAAAAAGGGAAATTTTTCACTGCCATTAATTTGGATGGCGAGGAGTTATTAGAAGCCAAATACCAGCAGATAGTTATAGAAAATGACTTAATAAAAGCCAATGTTAATGGTGCGCTAGATATATTTAGTATCGATGCAGGCGGAAATATCATAGACGAAAGCAAATTAGAAAAACATTTTACGATTTCTATCGGTGGAAATACTAGGCAAAATAGGAGGACAAGAGACAGTTTTTGGGATAGACCTAATAATAACCTATTAGAAAAATTTGAGTGGTTCTATGCTCCGAGGTTGGATAAGTGGGGATTGCGAAAACTTGCCGACGGGACTAATCAAATTGAGCCTATCTACGATTGGATTGACGTAAGAAAAGATTTTGGATTTACGCTGGTAGGTATGGAAGCTACGCATTACTACAGAATGGACAAGAGCGAGTTTAGATCTTTAACCCATTTTGGATTAGTGAATAATGATGTGGGTATGCTGACAACTCTAGTTAATCTTATTGATATTAGATTTGATGATTTTACGACTGCAGAATCAAATATCGCAAGAGTCATTTTTTCTGATGGTAAACATGGACTGATGACTAAATCTGGTAAAGTCATCAAGAAAAATCTGGCCTATGTTGGAGAATTTAATGACGGTCTAGCACGGTTTAGTAAGAAGGGAGTATTATCGCTTACTATGAAAAGCAGATTTGATAATATAGAACCAGTCAAAGACTATGCGCGCAATATGATTGAAGAATTTGGTTTGGTTAGCTATACGCAAGTAGATAGAGATTTTTATAATGATGGAAATTTGGCTTGTAAGGCTTGTAGTTGGGGCTATATAGATACTGCTGGTTTAGAGATTGTATCACCTCAGTATGACTTTGCTAGAGATTTTGTAAACGGTGTAGGTATAGTTGCACAAGATAATAAGTGGGGTATCGTAGGAGTAGCTGGTAAAACTTTAATGCCTTGCGATTATGACGACATTAGTTTCTTAGATAATACAAATAATAATATACTGAAGATTTCTGTCAATAGACAAAAGTATGGTCTAATAGATACACTTGGTCAAGTTACCGTAAGCTTGATGTACGATGAGATAGGCGAATTTTGTGATGGAAGACTGGCAGTAAGAAAAGGCAAAAAGTGGGGATTTGTGGACAAAAATGGTAGAGAAGTTATACCTTGTCGTTTCTCAAAAGTCATGAATTTTTCGCAAGGTTACGCCACTGTCAAGCTCTCAAATAAGTGGGGTCTGATAAATAAATTGGGAGATACCCAATTGCCATTTGAGCACAATCAACTAGGTAACTACGCCGATGGATTAGTATGGTTTAGGGGTACCTCGGGTCGGGGATACATGGATAAAGATGGTAATGAAATTGTCGAAGCAAAATTTACTGTTGCCGATGATTTTCATCAGGGTGTAGCACGCGTGAAGGAAGGAGGAAAGTATGGGTTAATTGATACTAAGGGGGACTTTATTATTCGACCTAAATATATCTTGATATCACCCTTTAATAATGATGGTCTAGCTATCGCTAATAGACAAGCTAATCGAGCAAAATATGAAGTGATTGATTTACAGGGTCGAGTCATAACTCAAACGGCTTATCGTCATATACAACCGTATAATGATGGACTAGCAGCAGTAAGACTCCAAGATCAATATGGGTTTATCGATAATCGAGGAAAGCTTGTAATAAATAATATATACTCTAAAGTCTCCGACTTTTCGGAAGGCTTGGCGAGTGTCCAATCAGATGGCAAATGTGGCTACATTAATCAGAAAGGGGAGACCATTGTTCCATTTGAGTTTTCTAAATGTCTGGACTATGAGGATGGAAAAGCAGTAGTGTATAACGGTTATCGCAAAGCGGGATTGATAGACCAACAAGGAAAATTTCTAATTAAACCTGGGCTCAATCGTTTAATGAATTTTAACGATGGTCGGGGTCTTGTAAGAGATGAAAAATATCGTTTCTATTACATTACGGAACAAGCAAAGTTATATGATGGCTTTTATGATAAAGCGGGCAGTTTCACAAACGGTGTAGCGGTGGTCCAAATCGAAGGTCTATGGGGCGTAATTAATCAGAAAGGCATAGAGATTATTCCACCTAAGTATGATAAGATCGAAAACTTTGAAGATGGATATGCTAAGGTACGTATCAAAGAATTCTCTGGTCTCAGCAACTTAAATGGAGAAATGATTGTAGCGCCTGACTACGAATATATCAGCTACGCAGGGGACGGATTATTTAGAGTTGAGCAAGGAGATATGATTGGTTATTTCGATCGTGAGGGTACTTGGATATGGGGATTGCAGAAATAGGCCTCTCTACATTAGGGATATTCACAAGAAGAGTAACCTGTACAACCATAAGGAGATAATCGAAATTTAAGGGTTTGGATTACTCCAT
>ENA-ORXR01000606-ORXR01000606.1-marine-metagenome-genome-assembly--contig:-NODE-606-length-46700-cov-3.637261_pt1 | contig 46700 bp, 42 predicted proteins | sample MGYA00237866_ERZ511479 | MGnify/ENA metagenome assembly ERZ511479
CGATCGGTAATAATTCAGCGCCATTATGCTTAACAGCATCCATAAACAGCTTGCCAGACATGACCAATGCTTCTTTATTAGCAAGCATGACACGCTTCCCTGCATCGGCAGCAGCCAGCGAGGGTAATAGACCTGCCGCGCCAACAATAGCCGCCATCACATAGTCTGTTTGATCTGACGAAGCAACGGCCTCTAAGGCAGCAGCACCTGCTAAAACTTGGGTCTCACTACCAGCAGTCCGGAGTTTTTCTTCTAGTCTGCTTGCCGCATCTTCATCCACCATCACGGCAAACTGAGGTTTAAAGGCTTGGCATTGCTCAAATAGTTTGTCGACTTGCTTATTTGCCGTTAAGGCAAAGACATGATACTTGTCAGGATGCCTGGATAACACGTCCAGAGTACTAATGCCGATTGATCCTGTCGCACCGAGAATGGTTATTCCTTTAGTAGGGACATCAGAGCAGTCAACAGACAACATCGGATCAGATGCCTTGCTGAATGGCACTAGCTGACAGTCCAAGCACGAAAACCGGTAACGCTGCCAACAAACCATCGATACGATCCAGGATTCCACCATGACCAGGTAGAACAGTTCCGCTGTCTTTATACCCACCTTCTCGCTTTATCAGGCTTTCAAATAAATCCCCTGCAACTGAAATTGCAGCAGCTAAAATCGATAACAACAGGAAGTACATCCAAGCTGAGCCATGGAAACCAAAATAAGCAGCCCCCAGAACGGCCCATAGCAGTGCCGCAGCCAGCCCCCCCTTCGCTCCTTCAAGGGTTTTCCCCGGACTGAGATGCGGAGCCAGCTTATTTTTACCAATGGCCTTTCCCACAAAATACGCACCAGTATCAGTCGCGGCGACCAAGAAGATTAGATAAATGACCAGCTTTGGATCATGCGCTTGTAAACGCGTAATGGCTAACCAGGCGGGTATCAGAACTAATATCCCAGACAGGCGCAATAGCCAGGCTCGACTGGTATAAAAATCACTGTCTTGGCGGTAAACTGTGAGCAGACCTAAAATCATGACCCACCAGACAACACCAACCGCGATCATATACCACGCCAAACCAGTCAGATAGATAATTAAGCCAATGGCAATGAGGGCTATTACTGCCCAAGCGCGAACCATTTCTTGTAAGCCAATTAAGCGAGCCCATTCCCAGCCGCCCAAGGTCAGAAATACCACCAAGCAAGCCACCGCAAAAAAGTTTGGTGGTAATAAAAGAACCGCTACAAGCACCACCGCAACCAAGATAACTGCCGTGATAATACGTTGTTTAAGCATGTAAACCTTCCTTGACTTGCTCTCCTGTCATTCCAAAGCGACGCTGCCTGCCTGAAAAGTCCTGAATCGCTTCCATTAGCGCGTTCTCGTCAAAATCTGGCCAAAGTAAGTCAGTAAAATAGAGTTCAGAGTAGGCAAGCTGCCATAATAAGAAATTACTAATCCGCCTTTCACCACCGGTCCGTATAAACAGATCCGGATCTGGCACGCCCCTAGTCGATAATTGTTGCGACATTGCTGCTTCTGTCAGCCCGCCGCTATCAGAGTTTCTGACCAGCATCTTTGCCGCTTCAACGATATCCCAACGACCACCGTAGTTAGCGGCAATTTGCAGCAGCAAGCCGCCACCTTCAGCCGTTAACGCTTCAACTTGCCTAATCTTATCTTGCAGTTTTTCAGAGAACCCTTGGATATCGCCAATAAACTTTAAGCGAACACCGTGCTTAACTAATCCTTTTGCTTCACGATTTAGCGCTGTCATCAACAGCGACATCAAGCCGTCGACCTCTTCTTCTGGCCGCTTCCAGTTTTCACTGCTGAAGGCGAATAAGGTCAGGCACTCAACTGACAACTCACCGCAGGTCTTTACCGTCGTTCTGACAGCCTCAGCCCCTCGGTGATGACCGAAGAGCCGGGGTCTTTTACGTTGCTGTGCCCATCGTCCATTGCCATCCATGACAATCGCGATATGGCGAGGTATTACCATTTCGGGATTCATATCTTATTATTCTTTATTGGCATTAATCTGAAGTAACCCGGTCAGCCTAGATTTCCATGAGATCCTGTTCTTTACTAGCGAGAATATCATCAATTGACTTGATGTATTGATCCGTCAACTTTTGAATCTCATCCTGACCGCGACGCTCGTCGTCTTCAGAGATATCTTTATCTTTTTGCAGCGTTTTGAGATTACTGTTAGCGTCACGACGGATATTACGAATAGCGACTCTGGAGTTTTCAGCCTCACCTTTCACAACTTTAACCAAATCTTTACGGCGCTCTTCAGTCAAAGCAGGCATGGGAACCCGGATCACAGTGCCCGCAGAGTTTGGATTCAAACCCAGATCTGAAGTCATTATGGCTTTTTCAATGACCTGCACCATGGTTCTTTCCCATGGGGTGATGGTCAACGTTCTGGAATCTTCGATACCAATATTAGCTACTTGGCTGAGAGGTACCATGCTGCCATAGGACTCGACACTAATGTGATCCAAAAGCGACGGATGGGCACGCCCGGTGCGCACTTTAGCCATTTCATCTTTAAGTGCATCAATCGACTTACTCATTCTCGATTCAGCATCCGTTTTAATATCATCAATCATTTCGCTACCTCAACTAAAGTCCCGACAGATTCACCATCCATAATAGCGGCTAATGCACCGGACTCGAACATATTAAACACGCGCATCGGCATGTTGTTTTCATTGCATAGTACCATTGCTGTCAAATCCATAACACCTAAGCGTTGTTCGATAGCATCATTGAAGCTAAGGCTATCATAACGCTTTGCGTCAGGATTTTTGGCAGGATCAGAATCGTAAACCCCATCAACCATGGTGGCTTTCAACAGCAAATCAGCCTGTATTTCAATCGCTCGCAAGCTAGCAGCACTATCAGTAGTAAAACAAGGGCTACCGGTTCCCGCAGCAAATATTACCACTTCACCTTGATCAAGATAACGCTGCGCGCGTTCAGCTGAAAAGCTTTCACCTAGTTGATCAATTAACATCGCCGTCATAACACGACAGCTAATACCCTGTTTATGCAGCGCATCTTGCATGGCAAGCGCATTCATCACGGTAGCCAGCATACCCATTTGATCAGCACTAACTTTGTTGATGCCACTTTTGACTAATCCAGCACCACGGAAGATATTGCCACCGCCAATCACTAAAGCAACTTGTGTGCCTTTTTTCTGAACCTCGACGATTTGTTTGGCCGTTTCTTGTAGTACTTGCGGATCCAATCCAAAATCTAAATTGCCCATTAGGGCTTCGCCACTTAATTTAAGTAAAATTCGTTTAGGACGTTCCAATTTATTATCCAACCTTTTTTATAATCCTTAAGCTCATCTGCGTAGACGACACGGTTACAGATGAGTACGACTGTTCGCTATGATACAAACCCGCTTAGATTACATAAAAAAAAGGGACGTTGCTACGTCCCTTTTTCAAATCTACGCTAATGTACCGATTATTAATCAGTGAACTTAGCCAGCATCATTGACTTGAGCCATTACTTCAGCAGCAAAGTCTTCTTGCTTCTTCTCGATACCCTCACCTACTTCATAGCGGGTAAAGCTTACAACTTCAGCACCTGCTGACTTTAGTAGCTGAGCAACGGTCTGATCAGCATCTTTAACAAACGGCTGGCCCAACAAAGTCACTTCCGCCAGGTACTTACGCATGCGTCCCTGAATCATCTTTTCAATGATTTCCATTGGCTTGCCGCTATCTTTAGCTTGAGCGATCAGGATCTCTTTTTCCTTCTCCAACACTTCGGCTGGCACTTCGCTTTCTGATACACAGATAGGACGACTCGCAGCGATGTGCATGGCGATGTCTTTACCTAAGGCATCTTCACCACCTTTCAACACAACGGCTACACCAATACGCTCACCGTGCTGGTAGTAGCTGATTTCTGCATCTGAGTCAGCAGCATTCAGGAGCTCAAAACGACGCACCTTGATATTTTCACCAATTTTAGCAACCAGATTCGCGCGCGTCTCACCGATTGACTCACCAGAGTCCAACGGAAGATCAGACAAGGCTTCAACATCCGCAGGCTTGTCAGACAAACAATGAGCTGCCACTGCATTAGTGAAGTTGATAAAATTCTCATCCTTCGCTACAAAATCTGTTTCGCAGTTTACTTCAACAATAGCGCCTTCTTTCTTGTCGTCTGTTAATGAGATCATTACACGGCCTTCAGCCGCGATCCGCCCTGCTTTTTTATCAGCTTTAGCCGCACCTGATTTACGCATCAGGTCAATCGCAGCATCCATGTCACCGTTAGTCTCAGTGAGCATTCTCTTACAGTCCATCATGCCAGCGCCAGTGCGCTCGCGTAACTCTTTTACCATCGCAGCTGAAATAGCCATAACTCTTATCCTAAAATTTGTTTCTTTCTGTAATATTTGGCAATGGGGCTGTAATTACAACCCCAAAGTCTAAACGATATTACTCAGCGGCTGCTGGAGCAGTGTCTGTAGCGGGCGCAGCATCTTTAGCGACCTCTGCAGCAGGCGCTTCTTCTGATGCAGCAGTTGCAGCCTTCTCAGTTTCTTCAGCCGGCGCTGCCTTTTCTGCTTTAGGCGCTGCTTCGGCCGCAGGAGCCTCTTCTTTAGCAGGAGCTGCGGCAGGTGCAGCTTGAGCCATTTGCTCAGCCGTGGTAGCCGCGCTTACATGGCCTTCAACAATACTGTCCGCAATAGCTGACGCATATAACTGAATCGCACGAATTGCATCATCATTACCAGGAATTGGATAATCGACGCCGTCTAGGCCGTTGTTTGTATCAACGATTCCAATAACCGGGATACCTAAGGTAACCGCTTCTTTAACCGCGATATCTTCATGGCCTACGTCGATGATGAAAAGTGCGTCAGGCAGTGAACGCATATCTTTGATACCGCCCAGTCCTTTCTCAAGCTTTTCTAGTTCGCGAGTCAGTGTCAGAATTTCTTTTTTACCGCGCGACTGCATGCTGCCATCTGCGATCATCTTATCCAACTCGTGTAGACGACGAATAGATTGCTTAACTGTTTTAAAGTTAGTCAGCATTCCACCCAACCAGCGGAAGTTAACGTAAGGCATTTTACAACGGATAGCTTCTTCACGAACGGTGTTTTGAGCAGCACGCTTAGTACCAACGAACAATACCTTGCCGCCTTTAGATGCCAGCTTGCCAGTGAAGTTTAGTGCATCATTGAACATTGGAAGCGTCTTTTCCAGGTTAATGATGTGAATTTTGTTGCGTGGACCGTAGATGTAAGGACCCATTTTTGGGTTCCAGTAACGTGTCTGATGTCCGAAATGTACGCCTGCTTCAAGCATTTGGCGCATAGTAACTTTTGCCATTAGAATATCCTCTATGGGTTAAGCCTCCACAAATCCCATTACACAACCGGAAAATTTCTTTCCAGCACCCTATATAATGTGTCGAATTGTGTGAGTATTAGGGGCTAAATTGCCCAAAAAAATAAATTTGCGTTAAACGCGCGCGCTTTATACCATGTTTCATTTGCTAAATCCAACAGTGGTAACAGAAACCCCATGCCCGTCACTATAAAAACAACTGAAGAAATCGAAAAAATGCGCGTAGCAGGCAAGCTTGCTTCACAAGTCTTAGATATGATCAAGCCGCATGTAGTTCCCGGCGTTACCACCAACACCTTGAATGAGATATGCCATAATTACATTGTGAATGATTTGGGAGCGATTCCAGCCCCGCTGAACTATGGCAATCCACCCTTCCCTAAATCTATCTGCACCTCGGTTAATACCCAGATTTGTCATGGCATTCCAAGTGACAAGCAGCTCAAAAAAGGCGACACAGTCAATATTGATGTGACTGTAATTAAAGATGGTTATCATGGCGATACCAGCCGTATGTACCATGTGGGCAAAGTTACCCCACCCGCGCAAAGGCTCAGCCAGATCGCGCAGACCGCCATGTATGTAGGAATCGACATGGTAAAGCCCGGTATCAAATTAGGCGATATTGGTCACGCTATTCAAAGCTACGCAGAATCAAATCACACATCGGTAGTAAGGGAGTACTGCGGCCATGGCATCGGGGCAGTTTTTCACGAGGAGCCGCAGGTGTTGCACTATGGTAAACCAGACACAGGACTGAGTCTTGAATCGGGCATGACATTTACCATTGAGCCAATGATTAACCTTGGAAAACGCCACACGAAATTGCTCGGCGATCGCTGGACGGTTGTAACCAAAGACAGATCGTTATCCGCCCAATGGGAACATACGGTTCTGGTCACTGAAACAGGCTACGAAATATTGACATTGCGAGAAGAAGAAACGAATTGGCGCGAACTACTCCCTGTATAGAAGTAGCTTATATAAGTGGCTCATAGCCGTTGACCTGATCAAACATACCGATTTATTTGAAACTTATCTAATAAATATCAGTCAGTTAGAATAGGGTCGCTATCGCCGTAGGCGCTACCTGCTGATTCATTGGTACAAAAACAGCAGTGTGTTGTAAAATAAACACACCATTACTCTGCAAACGCTTGACTCACCCTAGTGAATCCTATAAATTTATCAAACGAGTGGTATGATTTGAACGCCACTTTTCGCATTCCAGAGGGGAGTGCTCCGCGATGCCAAAATACCAAATCATAAATCGGGGGTAAGGCATCGGATTATCTATAGCGTCACTAGTATTATCTTCACCCTAAAGTTTAATCAAAGGAGATATTTGCTGCGCGCGCTTTGTTAGGTTTTAATTTGACATTCTCAAGCTTAAATTTACAAGACAGTTTTGTAGCTTCTATTGAATCTGCTGGCTACTTGTCGCCCACTGAACTTCAATCTCAGCTGATACCGCTAATAGGCGAACGCAAAAACGTGGTCGTCTGGAGTCAATCTGCGGCGGGAAAGACAGGTGCATTTCTGATACCAGCCGTTAATTACATTCTTGCCAACCCACTAGAAGAGAAGCGCGGCGCAAGGATACTAATCCTAACGTCCCGAAGAGATAGGGTCAGCCAGATTAATTACACGCTAAAAAGGCTAACACGCGATCACAACATGCGATTTGGTTTTATTGTGAGTGGCAGACCTTATCAACCACAAATGCGCCTTATGAGACGGCCGCTAGATATGATGGTTGCCACACCCGGTCGTCTGAACGACTTGGTAGATAACAATAAGGCTGACTTCTCCCAATTGGAAATGCTGATCATTGATGATATGACCACAATTTTCCAAAAGAATATGCATGAACTGATTGGTAAAATACTTAATCAGGTCAATAAAGAATGTCCAACCATTGCATTTGTACGTCAGGACGATGCGGTGGCTAGCCTAGTTAAAAAATTATTCCCTGATGCGATTGAAATCGAAAGCCTGGACGATGAGAATGAAGAGCTGGAGCTTAAAGAAAATACTTCTCCCGCAGCCGCTAAGCCGCGCAAGGAACAGAAAGCGACGATAAGCTTCCCAGACCACGAGCAACATGCTTATGTAGCCGATGACTACACTCATAAAATTGCCCTGATGGACCATTTTCTGGATGAATTCGCCGGTGAAGCAACCGTTATTTATACCTCCACCACTAAAACAGCCAAATCTCTTCAGGAAAACTTATCCAATCATGGCCATGTCGTCGAGCTCGCACATGAATTAAAGGCAGGTGAGATATCGGCAACAGACACGCCAACACTAATTATCTCTGATCAAAAGTCAATAAACTTGCCCAAGGGTAGTGACAAAAACATTCTACACTTCGATCTCCCCTATAAGCTGGATAATTACCGAAACAGACTAACGGCTCACGACACGGCGCGTAAGGCGGCTATGTTGATTTTGGCTGACGGTAATGATTATGATGCTTTGAGGCGAATTGAGAAAGAAATCGGCTCACCTATTGTTCAAAAGACTGCTCCGGGACTAGAGCCACTCAATCCATTTATTAGTACACAGGCCACTAAACCTAAGAGAGCCGCGAGCGGAAAGTCAAACAAGGCTCGGACACCTAAAAAGGTAACGAACCAAAGCAAACCAGCCAGAGGCCGCGGTGGTGCTAAACCATCCCCAAAGAAGCCCCAAGCAAGCAACAAGGCCAAACTTTCCCCCACTACTCGCAAGAAAACCACATCAGGTAGAGCGGCGCCCGCCAGTGATGACAAAGACACCAGACGTCAACGCAAAGGCCCATACGGTCGATTGAACGGTGGTGCGCAGAGAAAACGTAATGACTTTGGTGTAAGTTCTGTTGGCACTAAGAACAATCAACCCGCTCAAATGTCGAATAGCGAATGGGACAAGGCGATTGCAGAAAATAAGCCCAGTAAAGAACCAAGAGTCGTTATACGCTATAAAGATAAGAAGAAGCGTACCTTAGTGAAGGACGACCCTAAACCAGATGCCTAACCACATCTGAACGCATGACATGGACTGATCAATGCAAAGGCAAATAAAAACAGCACAACGAGGTCAAGGATGGCTGATAAGTTTTGCTGTACTAATCCTATTGGTAGCCGTTGGTACCGTACTGTATACGATTTCTAAAAGTACGCTAAGCAAGCCCAAGGCACCGCCGAAAGAGCTACCTGCGGTTGCATTCACGGATAAAAATCTGGATGTGATCGTACAGCAGCTTTCCACCAATTACTTATCAGCGAGCGACAGTGGGCGTAAAGAAGACGTGCAGGCGTTGGCCAACACCCTTGGTAATCTCAAAAATAGTCCTCATGAGGCAGCAAAGCTCTCTCTCCGGCAGTTAGGAGACGACCAACTCCCTGAAGCACTGTCCACTCTTAAGAATCTCGCCTTGGGCACAAAAAATAAGCGTGAAGCAGCCAAACTATGGGTTGATATTGGGAATATTGAAAACCTTAAATCTGAAGATGAGGCGATTAGTGCTTATCAAAAGTCAGTAACACTCGATCCCGACAATATTAATGCCTGGAACCGAATAGGCCACATTGAACGGCAGCGCGGCAAGTACGATAAAGCCGAAATTGCCTATAAAAATGTAACCCGGCTCTCCGACAGCAAAAGCCGTACCGAAGCCGTCTCACTAGCCAACTTCGGACTCTTGTATCAGTCCCAAAATAAGTATGATGAGGCAATTAAGTCGTTTCAGCTGGCTTTGACTATTAATACTGAACTCAAAAATTCAGGTGGAATTGCATCAAATAGCGAGAATTTAGCCGGCCTGTACCGCACACAACAAGACTTTGATCAGGCAGAGCAATTCTATCAAAAAGCGTTGAGCGTCTATCAGTCATCCAAACTAACCGCTAAACAGATCGAAATTCATACTGCTTTAGGCAGCCTATACCAAGCTAAACAAGAATCAGAGTTGGCGCTGGCGGAGTACGAGAAAGCCTTAGCCTTGAATCGGGCAACTCCAAATAAACGCTTCAGTGCGGGGCTCTATAGCAATATGGGCATTCTTGCTCAGCAAAAAAACGAACTGGATCGGGCAGAAGAGTATTTTAATCAATCTCTGGCTTTATATCAGGCGATTGAAAATCCCCAAGGCACTGCTGATCAGTATAGTAATCTAGCGATACTAACGCGAAGCCGTAAGCAATTTGAGCAAAGTGAAACACTTCATTTAAAAGCAATTGCACTCTATGAAGCCGTAGAAAATAAACAGGCGCTTACTTCTCAATACACAAACCTCGGCTTTCTGTATACCGCCTGGAATAAAAAAGAAACGGCCTGTGAGTACTGGCAAAAAAGTCTGAAGGGACTTAGCGAAGCACAACAATCAAGAAAAGATAGAATTCAGGCGATTGTCGATAGGGACTGTGTGATAGTGAAAGAGGATAAAGAAACAAGCAAAATATCAGAGCAGCCAGTGCTTGAACCGCCGACCAAGCTATCCCCTAACGCTGAGACCCCAATATCAGAAAAACCGGCTTCTTCAGAAACCGGTCAATAAACAAATCTGCGAGAACTAACCTCTACGCCAGGCATGGAACTTCTTCACATACGAGAGAAGTTTCTCCGGCGCATGCGCCCTTTTCCAATTACCAGCAGCGTATTTATTCGACTCAGACATGGTCGGATAGATGTGAATCGTTCCCAGAATTTTATTCAACCCAAGGTTATATTTCATGGCTAGGATAAACTCTGGAATCAAATCTCCCGCCCCCTTACCAACGATGGTAACACCAAGAATTTTATCCTTACCGGGCACTGTCAGGATTTTCACGTGCCCTTCATCACTGCTGTCTGCAATGGCGCGATCAAGATCATCGATACCATAATGAGTGACCTCATAAGCAACGCCTTTCTCTTTTGCATCCTTTTCGTTGAGCCCAACACGCGCTACCTCTGGGTCAGTGAACGTCGCCCAGGGAATTACCCGGTAATCAACCTTGAAACGCTTGAAAGCACCAAATAAGGCATTAACACTGGCATACCAAGCCTGATGTGCAGCAGAGTGGGTAAACTGATAGGGCCCAGCCACATCACCAACTGCATAAATATTGGGGAAGTTAGTTGTCAGGAAACCATCCGTTTCAATGGTGCCCCGGCCAGAAATTTCTACACCCAGCTCTTCTAGTCCGAATCCGGCAATATTAGCCTTACGCCCCAGAGCCAGTAACACACGATCAAACGGAACCTTCTTCTCTTCGCCGTCATGTTCACATATCAGATAGTTCTGCCCTGCTTCCTGAACAAACTCCTGAGCATTATGTGAGGCAAGCACCTCAATACCTTCCTCAATGAAACGGGATTGCATTAACTCTGCCACTTCCGTATCTTCTCGAACCATGATAGTTGCTGAACGTTCCACCATTGTGACCTTAGTCCCAAGACGATTAAATGCCTGAGCCAGCTCACTGCCTATTGGGCCACCGCCTAATACAACTAAGCGCCCGGGCTGCTCTTCGATATCCCAAAGATTATCACTGGTAAGGTAATCAACCTTATCTACCCCTTTAATCGGTGGCACAAGTGGCGCTGCACCCGTAGCGATAATGATATTTTTGGTGGTGTGAATCTTGCCATTAACCTCAACACGGAAGGGATCGAGGATTTTCGCTTCACCGATTATAACTTCCACCCCTAGCTCGGTATAGCGCTCAATAGAGTCATGCGGCTCAATTGCTTTGATAATGCCGTGCACACGTTGCATAACCGTTTTAAAGTCAAACGTCGGCTGCATATTATCCAAGCCATACTTTTCTGCGTGCTGCGCTTCATGAACCGCCTTAGCCGTTCGAATCAGCGCTTTACTGGGCACACACCCTGTATTCAAGCAGTCTCCACCCATTTTATGTTTTTCGATTAGGCCAACTTTAGCCTTTACAGCTGCTGCAATGTAAGCTGAGACTAAACCACCAGAACCTGCTCCGATCACCAATAGGTTAAAGTCGAAGCTTTCTGGTTTCTCGTAAGCAGAGAGTATTTTGTTTGAGCGGATTTTATTCATAACTTTTTTAGCGATCACAGGGAAAATTCCTAAAAGGGCGAAGGCAATCAGTAAACCGGGAGAAAGAATGCTGGATAGTGAATCTATCTGTGCAAGCTGCGTACCTGCATAGACAAATACAGCCGTACCAGCCAACATGCCAATTTGGCTGACCCAGGCGAAAGTTATTGTTTTGAGCTTGGTGAAACCCATCAGGATATTCACTAGGAAAAAAGGAAATAGCGGCACTAAACGCATTGCAAATAAATACAGTGGCCCTTCCTTTTCCACACCGTCATTGATTAGCTGAAGCTTGTCGGCATAACGATCTTGCAAAGTATCGCGGAATAAATATCTGGCGACTAAGAAAGCTAAGGTTGCACCAAGCGTACTAGCAAAAGAAACGACGATGACACCCGTGACCAGCCCAAACAAAGTACCTGCAAGCACCGTCATAATTGCCGCACCAGGCAAAGACAGTGCGGCCATGATTACGTACACCACAAAAAACATTAGCAGTGTGAGTAGCGTATTTTGCTGATAATAATCATTAAACGCTTGTTGCTTTTCCTTTATGAAATCCAGTGAAAAATATTGCTGAAGATCAAACAGGAAAAATGAAGCAATCAATAATGCAATAGCACCAATCAGGATAAGCTTTTTATTCATAAATAAAGACCAACTAATAAGCAGATGTGTAAGTCAGCTATCTTACGCGAATCTAACTTAGGTAGATGCTTAATTAACGAATAGAATAACCTATCAAGAAAAAGTTTACCCCCAATAACACCGTACTCTGTGAACTCAACTTAGAATAAAAATTAGATTGTTATTTATACTAATTTATCCAAAGCAGATTCAAGGCTGGCTACAGTTTGCTCAATGTTGTGAAGTTTTTCTAAGCCGAATAAACCGATGCGAAAGGTTTGGAAATCTTCAGGTTCATCACACTGCAGCGGAACCCCTGCTGCAATTTGCAGGCCAATTTCTGCAAACTTCTTACCGCTTTGAAACCCGGCATCTTTTGTATAGCTCACCACAACGCCAGGCGCTCCAAAGCCTTCCTCAGCGACGCTTTTGATTCCTTTCGAAGCTAGTAATTCTCTGACTCTCTGGCCTAGTTCAAGCTGTTCGTTGCGAACTTTTTCAAAACCATAGTCTTTGGTTTCAAGCATGATGTTATAGAAGCGTGTTAGCCCATCGGTAGGCATAGTTGCGTGGTAGGCATGTCCTCCACCTTCATAAGCCTCCATAATCTGCAGCCACTTTTTAAGGTCACAGGCAAAACTATTGCTTTGAGTATTGTCTATACGCTCACGTGCCAATTCGCTCATCATCACAAGTGCACAGCAAGGTGAAGCACTCCAGCCTTTTTGTGGAGCACTAATCAGTACATCGATACCAAGTGCTTTCATATCAACCCAGACAGTGCCCGACGCAATACAGTCCAGCACCATCAATCCACCAACATCGTGCACCGCCTGACTGAGTTTCGACAGATAATCATCTGGCAAGATAATACCCGCAGACGTTTCTACGTGCGGGGCAAATACTACCTCAGGCTTTTCTTGATGAATTGCTGCTATGACTTCATCAATGGGTGGCGGTGCAAATGGAGACTCTGAAACATTCTCAGCTCTCCTGGCTTTTAATACCGTTGAACTTGATGGCAGATCTCCCATCTCAAAGATTTGTGTCCAACGATAGCTAAACCAGCCATTACGGATCACTAAGGCCTTTTTGTCATTGGCAAACTGGCGCGCTACTGCTTCCATACCAAACGTTCCACTTCCCGGAACAATCGCTATGGAGTGCGCGCTGTAGACCTCTTTCAGAGTTGAAGAAATCCCTCGCATCACAGACTGAAATGACTGAGACATGTGGTTTAAAGAACGATCAGTGTAAACCACTGAATACTCAAGCAGTCCATCAGGGTCTATATTAGGCAGTAATCCAGGCACGTTATTTCTCCTTTAGTGAAACTGGATACTGCCGCAGCTGAAGCAAACTATCAATACACTAAACCTATTTTCGTAGACAGTATTTCTTTGCTAAACAAATGCCTCAGAAACGCAGACCTCTGATAAAGCGAATCCAATCCTTTTCCAGACGATCCATCGAGCTCACCCTGGTTATTTTTAGCAATGTATTAATACCCGTCGGATCTGAAGTCACATTAGCAACAAATTGACGATAGTATTCTTCTAACAAACCCTTGGATTGCAGGTAATACATTAAGTACCGCGCCTGCGCATAGTAAATTGTACGGTTATCACCTAAAAACTGCCCTCGATTGGTCTGCATCATTGTCTGAAGACTCGGCATGGCATTTGCGTTAATAACCGCTTGAAGACCTTTCAAGCGCCAATTAGTCGCACCATAAACTTTCCCACCTTTATAGAAGGACTGCTCATAGAGTGAGGCTAGACCCTCATTAAACCATAGCGGGCTTTGAGGGAAATTGGCTTCGATATAAGGATGCACTAGCTCATGGGTCAAAGTACCGCCACCTGACGCGATATTCATCATCATGCGTTTTTGTTTCGGCAAGTAATAACCAAACCCGGTACCCGGTGAAGCATTCCACAGCGATTGGTTATATTGAAAATAGCTGGATGCATCCTTAAACAACCAGATCTGAACGACTTCTGAAGGGTCTCTGGCAAAATACATGGATTTAACGGCAGACTGAGTGCGCTGAATTCGGCTTCTCCAATGCTCTACTTCAGACTGTGTAAGGTTACCCGTGATCACGTAGGGATAGCTTGAAGTAATCGCAAAATCTTTAGTTAAAGGATTGCTTCTTATTTTAGCGATCGACTGATTCAGTTGAGCTTGCTGAGCAGCGCTGGGCTGCCCTGAGCGTGCATTTTTTTGAGGCGGCACACTTGCCTGCTGAGCCGTATTTTTAGCGACAGCACTACTCTTTCTAGTGCTCTCTCCTGCGCCACATCCAACGATGATAACTGCTGGCAACAGTATCATTGCTAACGACCTCCCTATTATTTGACTCATTTTGTTCTCCAAAGCCACAATAAAAAGGGTGAACAGCTTATCTCTGATCACCCTCAATAATTAATTTAACTGCGTATTACTTGCTATTCATTGGTTGCAAATGTCCATGAGCGTTGATCACCTTTCAGTGATTCCAGACGCACATCATAACCCCACAGCCGCCGCAGATGCTTCAATACTTCAGTCGTTTCATCATTTAGGGGCCGCCCATTGTGCTGATGGTGACGTAAGGTTAAGGAACGATCACCACGAATATCGACATTGTGTACTTGAATATCGGGCTCATTGGCGCTTAAGTTATATTGTTGAGACAGCACCTCTCTGACACGACGATAGCCCTCGTCATCGTGGATCGCAGTAACATCAATCGTCGATTTAAATTCATTATCTTCTAATGCGAAGAAACGGAATTTCCGTATCACAGTGGGCGATAAATATTGCTCAACAAAGCTTTCATCACGATAATTTTTCATCGCATAGTGCAGTGTTTCCAACCAATCTCCACCCGCAATCTCCGGGAACCAACGCTTATCTTCTTCAGTTGGATCTTCACATATCCGGCGAATATCCGTCATCATGGCAAAACCTAGCGCATAGGGGTTAATACCAGAATAATACGGGCTATCAAATTCCGGCTGAGCCACCACATTAGTATGAGAGGTCAGAAACTCCATCATAAATGCTTCCGTGACCAAGCCTTCATCGTACATTTCATTGAGAATCGTGTAGTGCCAGAAGGTCGCCCACCCTTCATTCATGACTTGAGTTTGTCGCTGCGGATAGAAATACTGCGCCATTTTACGCACAATTCTAACAACCTCGCGTTGCCATGGTTCTAAATGGGGTGCGCTTTTCTCTACAAAATAAAGAATATTCTCCTGTGGTTCCTCAGGAAAATTAGTCCGCTTCGGCTCATCAATCTGTTTATGAGTGTCCGGAATCGTTCGCCACAAATCATTAAGGTGTGTCTGAATATAATGCTCACGTTCTTTTTGACGAGCACGCTCTTTTTCGGCTGAAATTGGAACAGGTCTCTGATAACGATCAACCCCATAATTCATTAGGGCATGGCATGAGTCGAGAATAGACTCAACCGCCTCAACACCGTGACGTTCTTCGCACTCGGCAATATAATTCTTAGCAAATACCAGGTAGTCAATAATGGCTTCAGCATCCGTCCAGGTGCGGAATAAATAATTCCCTTTGAAAAAGGAATTATGACCGTAGCATGCATGCGCTATCACTAACGCCTGCATGGTCATGGAGTTTTCTTCCATCAAATACGCAATACAAGGATCTGAGTTGATGACGATTTCATAGGCCAATCCCATCCGCCCACGCGTATAGTTTTTCTCGGTCGAAACGTATTTCTTACCATAGGTCCAGTGATGATAGCTTACAGGCATACCCACCGATGCGTAGGCATCCATCATTTGATCAGAGCGAATAACCTCGATCTGATTGGGATAGGTATCCAACTTGAATTTTTCTTTGGCAATACGCGCGATTTCCTGATCGTATTGCTCCAGCAACTCAAACGTCCAATCTGGCCCGGTAGAAATAGGTTCTTTCCGACTCATTTCACACCTCGCTCAAACAGCTGGCGAAACACCGGATAAATCTGCGAGTTATCCTGCACCGCTTTTAAATCAAAACGATCACTGAAGATTCCCCCCTGAATCTCTTTGTAGCTATACCAAAGCTCCTGAGGTGGGCGCTTACCAATTTCAATGTAAGAAAAGTGCTGCACACAAGGCAGGATTTTGTCGTTAAGTAACTCGACGCAGCGTTCCGTATCACCTTGCCAATTGTCTCCATCTGAAGCCTGAGCCGCATAGATATTCCACTGACTCGGTGGGTATCGCTCACTGATGACTTCATCCATTAGCGACAAGGCACTAGAAACAACGGTGCCACCCGTTTCACGCGAGTAGAAAAAATCATGTTCATTCACTTCAGCTGCGGTGTTGTGGTGGCGTATAAATACCAGATCAATTTTTTCGTAATTGCGTTTTAAGAATAGATAGAGCAAAAAGAAGAAGCGTTTGGCTGTGTCCTTAATGTCCTCAGTCATTGATCCTGAAACATCCATTAGGCAAAACATGACCGCTTTGGGTGATGGCTGAGGTAATTTAACCGTAAGATTATATTTAAGATCAAACTCATCGATATAAGGAATGGCGTTTAGCTTTCGAGACAGAATCTCGATTTCAGCTAGAATTTCAGCTTTTCTTGACTGTTGCTCATCGCTCAAAGGATCAACTAATGCCTCAAGCTCCAGCCGAAGCTCTTTGCGACGACGACGGTTTTTGCCGCCCAATGCGATTTTCCGTGCATGGGCACTTTTAAGCGAACGCACCACATTCAGCTGGCTTGGGCTACCTGCCTCGCTGTAACCTGCCCTGACCATTTTGAATTCACTGCTATCGGCCAGCTGACGCTTCACCATATTAGGCAGCGCTAAGTCTTCAAACATGAACTCCAGAAATTCTTCCTGAGAGATCTGAAACACAAACTCATCATCGCCTTCGCCAGAATCAGACGCTTCGCCATCACCAGAACCACCGCCTTCGGACTGCGGTGGACGCTGTATTTTGTCGCCGGTAGTAAACTCTTTATTACCAGTTAGCACAAAGTTACGCTCACCACCCTGCCCATGACCGAACACTGGCTCATTGACATCATCACGGGGAATACTAACGTCTTCTCCGCGATCCATATCGGTGATGCTGCGTCTGCCAATCGCTTCTGATACAGATTTTTTGATCTGCTTACGGTACCGCCGCAAAAAGCGCTGACGGTTTACCGTATTCTTATTTTTACTGTTCAGTCGTCGATCGATTATGTATGGCATAAGCCCCTCATACGCGTTAGATCAGATAATTAAGGTTCGTATATGTAACTAACTCAAAATCGATCAAATCTTATTGCGACTTCCTGACGCGTAGATACCATTCCGCTAACAGGCGAACCTGCTTCTCGGTATAGCCACGCTCAACCATGCGATTAACAAAATTATCATGCTTGCGCTGTTCATCGGTTGATGACTTGGCACTAAATGAGATAACCGGCAGCAACTCTTCAGTACTAGAGAACATTTTCTTCTCGATGACCCGACGCAGTTTCTCGTAGCTTGTCCAATCAGGGTTTTTGCCTTCATGATTAGCCCGAGCACGAAGTACAAAGTTAACCACTTCATGACGAAAGTCTTTCGGATTACTGATTCCGGCTGCTTTTTCAATTTTTTCCAGATCACCATTCAGTGCATTGCGATCCAACAATTCCCCTGTCTCAGGGTCACGATACTCCTGATCCTGAATCCAGAAATCAGCATAAGTAACATAGCGATCAAATAGATTCTGACCATACTCCGTATAAGATTCTAGATAAGCCGTTTGGATTTCCTTACCAATAAACTGGACATAACGTGGACTCAGGAATTCCTTGATATAGCCCATGTAGCGATCTTGGACATCTTCACTGAACTGCTCACGTTCGATTTGCTTTTCCAATACATACATCAGGTGAACCGGATTCGCGGCAATTTCTGTAGAGTCAAAGTTAAAGACTTTTGAGAGAATCTTAAAAGCGAAACGTGTGGATATACCGTTCATGCCTTCGTCAACACCCGCCGCGTCTTTGTACTCCTGCATGGTCTTTGCTTTAGGATCAATATCTTTCAGCGTTTCACCATCATAGATTCGCATCTTTGAGAAGATGCTTGAATTCTCAGGCTCTTTCAAACGTGATAATACTGAAAACTCTGCCAACATTTTCAAGGTATCCGGTGCGCAAGGCGCCTGGAACAGAGAACTGTTTTGCATAAGCTTTTCGTAAATTTTTATTTCTTCGCTAAGGCGTAGGCAGTACGGCACCTTGATAATCGAGACACGATCAATAAATGCCTCATTGTTTTTATCGTTCTTAAAGGTCTGCCATTCCGACTCGTTCGAGTGGGCTAAAATTACGCCGTTAAATGGAATCGCGCCGATACTTTCCGTACCGTTATAGTTCCCTTCCTGAGTTGCAGTCAGTAATGGATGCAGCACCTTAATCGGTGCTTTAAACATCTCAACAAACTCCATCAAGCCCTGATTAGACATACACAGGCCGCCAGAATAGCTGTAAGCATCCGTGTCGTGCTGTGGAAAGTCTTCAAGCTTGCGAATATCAACCTTACCAACTAGTGAGGAGATATCCTGATTGTTTTCATCACCCGGCTCTGTTTTAGAAATCGCAATCTGATTGAGCATCGATGGGTGACGCTTAACGACCGTAAATTTGCTGATATCGCCACCAAACTCCCGCAAACGCTTGGCTGCCCAAGGTGACATGATGGTGTTGAGATAGCGCTTAGGAATGCCGTAGTCTTCTTCAAGGATCACCGCATCTTCAGCCCCAAACAAACCCAGAGGCGATTCATTAATCGGCGAACCTTTGATGCAATAAATCGGCTGCTTCTCCATCAAGGCTTTAAGCGATTCAGCCAGTGATGACTTACCACCACCTACAGGGCCTAATAGATACAGAACCTGCTTATTTTCCTCCAGACCCTGAGCCGCGTGGCGGAAAAAAGCGACTATTTGCTCGATACTGTCTTCCATGCCATAGAAATCAGCAAAGGCAGGATAGCGCTTGATCACTTTATTCATAAAAATCCGGCTGAGACGCGGATCTTTCGCAGTGTCTACTACTTCGGGTTCGCCAATCGCCTTAAGCATGCGTTCTGCTGCGGTGGCATAAGTCAAAGGCTCTTTTTTACAAAGTGCGAGATATTCCTGCAAGGAAAGTTCTTCTTCTTTGAAAGACTCATAACGTGATTGATAATGATCAAATATACTCATTCTAATACCACCAAATTGTAGGCTGAAATTCTTTTTATATTGAGAGTCACGCCGCAAGTTTACCGCAAGAGCGAAGAACTCTGCTTTCTGTACCAGCTAGCCGTAATATGATTCGGATCTGTGTCAGTTCGAGCGTAAAATCGCGCCTCGAATCTTATTAAGCTTTATTAGCTTTATACCGCTTAAAGCGTGCAAAAAACAACCACTACCAGATCAACGGGCTTGCCATCCTTATTTTCAGTTAAGGTTAATCAGAACCTTAATTATCAATTTTTGACCTGAATCGGTTAATTTGGTTTCGCCTGTTTTGTAAGTTAGCCCATTAAAATGGCTCATAATAGTTGATATATCAATAATATGACGAATATAAAGACCCAAGTGGTATTCAGTATAGAGAGGTTGCAGTAACTTCACTAGTTACCGTAATGTATAAATGTCTTTCGAGGGTAATGAAGAGTACTCAATCCATGATTGAAAGCTACACAGCCTTCTAAACGAGCACTTTGAAATGGCTATAGAATAAGCCATTGAATTGGTAGCGGGGGTAGGATTCGAACCTACGACCTTCGGGTTATGAGCCCGACGAGCTGCCTGACTGCTCCACCCCGCACCAGAAAGAAAGCGGATTATAGAGAGAGCTTTGCCTGCTTGCAAGCTCTCATTGCCACCTATTCACATTAGTTCTTAGTGGCTCACTATAGTTCAAGTTTTTCTAACACTTCTACGCCACGGTACTTGATTAATGCGTGCTGTTTGACGACGTCGGCTTGTTTTGGCAATAAATTAAACAATCGTTCGCCTGGATTTTGGAAACCTTCAGGAATAGCATCCTGCTTGAGAATGGCCGCGGCAATGGCAGACCAAGGTCTGTCGTCGGCAAAGTAGCTCATATTGTATTGTGTGCCAGCCGTGTGTGTCGAAAAAATGGCGTTTTGCAACTCAATGGCTCCCTGATCAAGAATTTCCTGAGCCAATACGCTAGGCGACGCAACATCAACAATGGTATCTGCATTAACAATTTGAAACAGCAATTCATCTTTGCGGACTTTTTCAATAATGGTGCGTACTTCAGGGCGCAAGCGCTCTACTACCGCACAAATGGAGGTCGACAGATCATCGGATTCAACCAACGCTGCATCGTTCGCCAGAATTAAAATCGTTGAAGTGCTACCTAAGCCAGCGTTTTTGAGTACCGCACTATCAGAGGCCACCCCTTTAACGAAATCCACATTGTATGCGGTCATCCAGGCCGGCTTTTCATCCAGTCGATTATTGGCACATACGATGCCCGCATGCTCAAATCGTGCATCATTTCGTAACTCAGTTACAATATTACGCACTTTTTCATCACTCGGATAACCCGCAATAATCAAATCAACCTGACCTTTCATACTTAACAATCCTTTTTTACGCCTTGAGCCAACTTCAACCATTAATTCAGTCACTTTCCCCAAAAACAAACCCAGCAAAGCGATGCCTATAATCATATAGATTGTGACAAACACCTTACCCAAGTCGGTTTTGGGTGAAATATCACCATAGCCTACCGTAGTTGCGGTCGTGACCAGAAAGTAATAGGTGTCAAGCGGCGACAGTCCTTCAACCTGCCACATGTACAGAGCAAACAACAACGATGCGATCAGGAAAAACAGCAGCAGCCGCTTATTCTCTTTCAAGAGGGGTAGCGCTTTAAAGCGCCGGAAGGTGTCGACCAAAAAAAACATAGAACACTGTCACTTAAATCTGCGGGACATCAAAAAAGCCAGCGGCAAAGCTGGCTCTGATCTTAAGCTGTTTAAAGTATCAAGAAACGGGTGGAAGTACACCACTTTCTTTGATCTCAACTTCCGGATGATACTTGGATATAGCGGATTTTACGCCTTCGATATCATCGCCTTCGATATCAACCAGTAGCAGTATGCTTCCGCCTTCAATTGCTGTCACGTACTCTTCAATATCCTGATGCGGTGCCGACACACCGATCATAGAAGAGATCCATGCACCTAGGCCAGCGCCTAACGCCGTGCCGCCCAGTACCGCACCCCCACCGATGATGAAACCAGCAGGAGGAAACACCATTCCCGCCAACCCACCGATAAGTCCCAAACCACCGCCTAGTGCTGCGCCCTTTTGCAGTGATGGTAAAAAATCGCTCATACCAATATCACCAAAGTCACTAATATTGTGCTCACCCAACTCTGCTGAATCCAACGAAGTGTCTAATCCAACGCTTTCATGAGCCAAAATACTAATGTTTTTTGACGAGACGCCTTGGTCGCGTAGTTCAGTGATAGTACTTGTGGCAGACTGTTTGTTCGGACTCAAAAAATATAGTTTTTTCACGTTAGTTTTCCTGTAGATGTAAATGTTTATTAAATTAAATTTCGTATGGCCAGGCTTATTCGCCGGAGATGGCTAAATCTGCAAAACGAATTGAAGGCATTAATGATGAACGCTGCCAGTTCCAGAAACTTTGATCACCAATACACTGAATTTGATTCAGCATTTTGTAGAAATTACCTGCAACCGTAACGCCTCTAACGGGCTGCACGCGCTTTCCGTCGCGGCAAAGAAAACCTGAAACACCCAAACTAAAGTCACCAGAAATCGCATTTGCGCCAGAGTGCAATCCAGCCATGCTGGTTATTTCTAGATATTCACCCGCATAAAGCTCAGCAGCACTTGCTGTTCCAGTATCAATCACCAATTGATGTGAGCCAACGCCCATGGTTGAACGAGCCCCTCGAGAGGCATGCCCGGTGGTGGTTAAACCAAAATGATCCGCCGTGACACTGTTATGCATCATGGTGTTCAACTTACCTTCAACGATCATCGGCGTATTAGCCGTCGCTGTCCCTTCATCATCAAATAGCGCATAGCCAAAACCATCCATCAACAATGGCATATCAGTCAGGTTTAAACGGCGATCAGCAACCACCCCACCTAACTTCTCGCGCCAAGGATTAATCCCCTCTTTGGCGGCTTTTCCTGAGAGCACCATAGAGAATACCCCAAACAACTCAATCTGACATTCCCGGTCGAATATCACATCGTAATGCTTTGAAGGAATCGGCGCGCCATCTAACAAATCTAAACTAGCACTAGCAACAGACTCGACAAGCTCAGCCACATTGAGCTGATGGGTCAGGCGATTCATTTGACCCGTGCCTTCCATCGCGTTCTTTTCACCATCTTCCGCTAACGCATAAGCGTAGGCATAAACCATGCGCTGACGACTCGCTGCGCTTAAACCCGCAGATGAAAACAGGTAACGACTATTAGCAATGTCCGACACACCGTTGTAAGGCACATTTTTAATCAGAGGCTTTTTGAGCAAACCTTGCTCGAGTTCCAGCACCATATCGATTTGCTGATCCACAGTAGCGGGATCTTCAGGGAAGAAAACACTATCATCGCTGACTAAGCTTTGCTGAGAATCCAAAATACGCTCGTGCGGCTCAGGATCTGAAAATGTCGCATTTTGAAGCGCCTGATCAACCATCCACTGCAACGACTCCTCATCACTCGCTTCGCTGTACGCAATACCAATATGGTCATCTTTAATCACGCGAACACCAAAACTTTGCGTGTTGCTAACCGTTTGCTCTTCGAGCTCGCCGTCACTGGCTTTTAGAGACAATGACTCAGCTGCAATAATAATTAAATCTGCTTCAGCACCTGCATTTTTTACTCGATTAAATACCTGCTCACTCGCTTGCGTCAAATCGCTATTGATCGTCTGAGGTTGACTCATTAGGCATTCCCTCCCACCAAAATATCATCCACTTTAAGTGCCGGCTGACCGACAGTGGTTGGGATCGCACCACTCACCGAGCCACACATACCGCAAGCTAGTGCAAAGTCTTTACCCACCATGCTGATCTCTTTCAGCACAGCTGGCCCGGTGCTAATTAAAGTCGCCGCTTTCACCGGATATTGAATCTTGCCATTCTCAACGTAGTAACCTTCGGTCACGGCAAAGTTAAACTCACCCGTACCAGGTTGTACTGACCCCCCACCCATGTGAGAGGCATAGATACCTTTATCAATCGAGGCAATCATCTCATCCATATCGCTATCACCCGCTTCAATAAAGGTGTTGCGCATGCGTGAAGCAGGCGCAAAGCGGTAAGATTGACGTCGACCAGAACCGCTGCGTGGGTAACCTGTTTTCTCACTACCGATGCGGTCAACCAAGAAGTTAGTCAGCTTGCCATCTTTAATCAGCTGTGTCCGCTGTGTAGGCATACCTTCATCATCAATATTGATAGAGCCCCACTCGTTATTCATGAGTCCATCATCAACCGCATTGACCACTGAGCTTGCAATCATCTCACCCATTTGATCATGAAAAACGGATGCTTTCTTAGCCACTGAAGTAGTTTCCAACAAATGTCCACAAGCTTCATGGAAAATCACGCCACCAAAACCATTACCAATAACCACTGGCATACGCCCCGATGGGCAAGGCTTTGCGCTTAGATTCACAAGCGCCTGACGTGAGGCTTCTTCACCCGTGAAATCGGCATCCATTGAACCGTTAAGCTCCCAACCCAATAATCCGCCATCGTTCCAACCACCCGTTGCCTGCTCCGTGCCATCTGAAGCAATCGAAGTAAGCCCAGCACGGATATAATTACGAGTGTCGCTGGTGTGTAGACCTTCACTGTTGAAAATCTCTATCGCCTGTTCACGCTGATTACAGTAACCGCGAGTTTGCGTAATGCTGTCGCTCACCGCACGGGCGACCGCATCGGCTTTTAACAAGTATTCAACTTTGCTATCAATAGCGGCATCTTTACTTAACACGATTTTTGAAGGATGACGGTCAGTCATCACACTAAAGTCAAACGCTACGCCTTCATGCATGCGATCTCTTTTGTCGCGAGCCGCTAAATTAGAGGCGATGCGCATTAAGCCCTCAGCGTCCGTTTGGTTAGTGTAACCGTAGAGGACTTTGCCACCAAATACGATGCGCAGACCGATTCCGAAATCAATGCCGGAGTCAACCGATTTCACTTTTTCGCTAATGGTATTGAGTGATGAGGTGAGATGTTTTTCAACAAATAGCTCAGCAAAGTCAGCGCCGAGTGATAATGCATGATCAATGACGGACTGTGCCGTTGCGGGATTTAACATCCGATAGGACTCCTCTCGTTATTTTGTTTGTACTTAAGACAGAGTATAAAGAAAAAGGCGTGTAGAAAATATATTCCACACGCCTAAAGTCACTTTATCTACGCTTGTCTAAACAGATTATAGCTCATTTTAACGCTTTTTAATTATCTCTTACTATATTTGTGTTATTTACCTGAGCACTATCTCCGGTCCCATAAAGGTGTTCGGTAGGAAGGTGGATAACCATGGAATATAGGTCACCATAATTAAGAAGATAAACAGAATCGCCAGGAATGGTAAGGCAGCGCGCACTACTGACATCATCGGCATACCAGCGACACCACTGGTAACAAACAAATTCAGTCCGACCGGCGGCGTAATCATACCGATTTCCATATTCACCACCATGATAATACCTAAATGAATTGGGTCAATACCCAACTCCATTGCAATCGGGAAAACCAGTGGCGCAACGATTACCAACAAACCAGACGGCTCCATGAACTGCCCACCAATGAGTAAGATGACATTCACAACAACCAAGAACATAACCGGACCAAGTCCCGCTGCTAACATGGCATTAGTTATCTGCTGCGGTATCTGCTCATCCGTCAGCACGTGCTTCAATATCAGAGCATTCGCAATGATGAATAACAAAGTGATTGTCAGCTTGCCTGCTTCAAACAGCGTCTTGCGGGTATCCTTATGAAACAGTGACGGAATAAAATAGATAACCGTCTCAAGAATATATCGAGGTAGATTAATTAAAAATTCTTTTAAAGAGGTAGCTTTTGCCCTCCCAGCCAGCGGCCCCATATCCCGATAAATGAAAGTCGAGATAAAGAAGGCATAAATCGCCGCAACCGCAGCCGCTTCAGTCGGTGTGAAAACCCCTCCATAGATTCCACCAAGGATAATCACGATTAGAAACAGACCCCAGGCCGCTTCTACGCCAGAGGCCAATATCTCCCTTAAACCCGCAAATTCACCTTTAGGCATCTTGCGAATTCGTGCAATCACGTAAATCGCAATCATCAACATCACACCGGCCATTAAGCCTGGAATGACCCCTGCCAAAAACATTCGTCCCACGGAGACATCAACAGACGATGCGTAGACAACCATAACGATAGAGGGTGGGATCAATATACCTAAGGTACCCGCATTACAGATAACCCCAGCTGCAAATTCCTTGGTGTAGCCGACCTTGCGCATACCAGCGATAACTATGCCTCCAATCGCTACGACAGTCGCCGGTGAAGAACCAGAAAGCGCCGCAAACATCATGCAGGCAAACACCCCTGCAATGGCTAAACCACCGTGAAAGTGTCCCACACAGGCAATCGAAAAGCGAATAATACGTTTCGCCACCCCACCTGTGGACATAAAGCTTGAGGCCAATATGAAAAACGGAATGGCTAGCAAGGTATAGTGCCCAGCCATCGCCTGAAATAGCGTTTGTGCAATGGATGCAAGAGAGGTATCTGACAGTACCAGCAGGAACAGCATCGAGCTAAAACCTAATGCCACGGCGATAGGAACACCCAGCAGTAGAAGACCAACAATTAAGGCAAATAAGATTGCGACGTCCATTACTTAACCCCCTCATTGCGTGAAGCGACCATTTCATCAATCGCATCTTCTACTTCATGACTGGCAATCAAGCCGGTAATTTTACCGGTGTAAATTCGCATCGTGGCCTGTATCAAGCGGAACAACAGCAAAGCAACGCCGATAGGGAGAATCAGGTAAGGCACTAGTAATGGGAGTTTTTCATAAGCCTCGCCATCATTGAGCATTGGCTCCAAAAAACGTAGAAACTCTGGCATGGGGATGTCTTCACCTTCGTACCAACTTTGATTCTGAAAATCGCTATCAAATCCCGTGGGGTACCAGCTGCCGGTAGTGCCTGGCAAGCCTGCAAAATTGGCATAGAAATCCCAACTACCCTTCATCAATAAAAAGGCATAGGCCAGACAAATGCCAGCCGCAAGTAGCGCAACAAAACGCCTTAGGCCGGGAGAAAAATAGGTAATTAATGCGTCGACACCAATATGTGCGGTCACTTTGACGCAATAGCTCATGCCGAAAAGCACCAGCCAAGCGAATAGAAATGAGGTCGCTTCTAACCCCCAAATAAGCCCGGTATCAAAACCGTAGCGAAGCACCACATTGATAAAGGTGATGAGCGTCATCAACCCCAAAATAAGCGCTATCGCATTTTCCTCAAAGGAATTAACCCATCGCCCTAGTGTCGTTTGGGATTCCGCGTCAACGGCTAAACTCATTATTGCCTCCCCCTTATTCACATTCAGAAACGAATATCCCCGAACAAGTCGGGGATATTATCACAGTATTAAGACTAGCGATTACTAGCTGACAGTCTCCAATACTGCTAATGGCAATTACTTAGTAACTTCTGCATTAATCGCCTGAGCGGCTGCAATGTTTTCAGCACCCACATCACCTTCAAACTGAGCCCAAACTGGCTTCATCGTACTAACCCATTCAGCTTTCTGCTCAGCTGTCAGTTGGCGAATTTGCCCACCGGCTGCAATCACAGCGGCCTTAGCTTCTTGGTTTACTTTGTAAGCTTCACTATTTCTTGCATCCGTGACTTCAGCAATGATTTTCAGCAACTGAGCACGATCATCGTCTTTCAGTGACTTCAGGAACTTAGTTGAGGTCACTAACAAGTAGTCGATAATTCCATGATTGGTCTCAGTCGTTCCATCCTGTACTTCGAAGAACTTCTTACCAAAAATGTTTGACCAGGTATTTTCCTGGCCATCTACAACACCTGTTTGCAATGCACCATACACTTCAGAAAAAGCCATTGGCTGTGGGCTTGCACCCATTGCTGACATCTGTGCTTTCAACACATCAGAGGATTGAACGCGAAATTTCAAGCCTTTTGCATCTGAAGGCACCATTAAAGGCTTGTTAGCCGACATCTGCTTCATACCATTATGCCAGAACGCTAGTCCCTGAAGACCACGCTTTTGCATATCGTCTTTCATCGCTTGACCCGTTTCAGAAAGCTGGAACTTGTTAACGGCGTCCATATTGGCAAACATGAAAGGAAGGTCAAAGATACGGTATTTTTTAGTAAATTTTTCAAACTTTGACAAACTTGGAGCAGCCAGCTGAACGTCGCCACCAAGCATTGCTTTTAGTACGTCATTGTCATTGTAAAGCGTCGAGTTAGGGAAAACTTCCATACAAAGCTTGCCGTTCATCTCTTCGTTAACACGCTTCTCAAGTAACGTCGCCGCAATTCCTTTGGGATGTTTGTCAGTATTGGTTACGTGAGCGAATTTGATTTTTGTCTCGCCAGCATCACACGCCGCGACTGCTGCCGTGCTGCCTAGCATAAGCACACTTCCGATCACTGCTGCTAATAGAGTCTTTTGCATTTGATTTCTCCTCTTACCATTGAATTAATTCATGTTTCGACTTAGCCCGAAACTGAAACCATGGTAACAACTCTTGGCTCAATCAGAAAGTAGAACTATTAGGTTCTTCGCAATTGCCTCATTTTTCAGCCATCCTATTTTGACAGCTTGCTCAATATCCACCTTTTCGGGTGGTTGCAGGTAACCCAGCAAGTTTTAAACCTTGTTTGCTGGGTGCTCGCGGGAACAATTCGTAGAGATCCTTACCTTTAAGTTTTTCGCCCCAAACCCCAGACATGTGTTTGGTTATAGCGCGCTCCATGGGTTGATTACCCCCATTGTTAATGTACTCGTCGCGAAGGTAGTTAATAACATCCATATGCCTGTCACTGAGTTCAATTCCCTCAACCTTGGCAATCTCCTGGCATACTTCCTCGTTCCAATCAGCAAGGTCGAGCAGATAACCATCTTCAGTCGTTTCAATAGTCGCCCCATTCACTTCTAATGTCATAACCATTACTCATATCGTTAATCTAAAATTAGATTACAGTTTAGCAAAGCCAGTAAAGTTTCTCGCCACCCCACTTGGGGGATAGCGATAAACTCACTGCTTTTAGCAACAATCTTAATCAGGTATCAATACGATTCGCTATCAAGTCATCAACCACCGAAGGATCAGCCAGCGTTGACGTATCGCCCAGACTATCAACTTCATTAACCGCAACCTTTCTTAAGATACGACGCATAATTTTACCCGATCGGGTTTTAGGTAAACCTGGTGCCCATTGGATAATATTGACCTTGGCGATAGGGCCAATCTCAGCGCGAACCAGTTTAACAAGCTCTGTTTTAAGCTCATCGCTACTGGTTTCGCCAGCCATTAGGGTAACGTAGGCATAGATGCCTTGACCGGTAAGGTCATGTGGATAACCAACCACTGCTGCCTCTGCTACTTTGCTGTGTAGACCAAGTGCTGCTTCGATTTCAGCCGTCCCTAAGCGATGCCCTGAAATATTGAGTACATCATCAACCCGCCCGGTAATCCAGTAATGACCATCCTCATCACGTCTTGCACCATCACCCGTAAAGTAATAGCCCTTGAACATTGAGAAATACGTTTCATAAAAACGCTTGTGATCACCATAGACGGTGCGCAGCATGGAAGGCCATGGCTTATCGATAGCCAGATTTCCAACGGCAGGATTCCCTTCGACAATATTCCCTTCATCATCCAACAATAGCGGACTGACGCCGAAGAATGGCTGCATGGCTGAACCTGGCTTAAGGTCATTCACACCAGGCAGTGGCGTCATCATGTGTGAGCCCGTTTCTGTTTGCCACCAGGTGTCAACGATCGGGCATTTTCCATTACCAATTACGTTGTAATACCATTCCCATGCCTCTGGGTTGATCGGTTCTCCCACGGTGCCAAGCACGCGCAAGCTTTTACGTGAGGTCTTTTCAACCGGCTCATTACCTGCGCCCATCAAAGAGCGTATCGCGGTTGGGGCGGTGTAGAAGATGCTAACATTATGCTTATCAACGACCTGCCAGAAACGTGAGATGTCAGGATACGTCGGAATTCCTTCAAACATCAGTGTTGTTGCGCCATTGGCTAATGGACCATAAACAATATAGGTATGACCGGTCACCCAACCCACGTCAGCCGTACACCAGTAAACTTCACCGTCTTTATAATCAAAGACAGTCTCATGGGTCATGGCTGCCTGAAGCAGATATCCACCGGTACTATGCTGCACACCTTTAGGCGTACCTGTTGAACCCGAGGTGTAGAGGATAAACATGGGATCTTCAGAATCCATCTCCTCAGGTTCGCAGTCCGCACTCGCCGCCGCCGTTGCTTCGTGATACCAAACATCACGATCTTCAACCCATTCAATGGGATCACCAGCGCGCTTTACGACGAGGCAGGTATGTACATTAGGACAGTTTTTAAGGGCAATATCAGCGTTAGCTTTGAGTGGAATCGCTTTACCGCCACGCATCGATTGATCCGCCGTAATCACGACCTGACAATCCGAGTCATTGATCCGGCTGGCTAGTGCCTCTGGTGAAAAGCCACCAAACACGATGGAGTGAATTGCACCAATTCGGGTACAGGCCAACATAGCAAAGGCTGCCTCAGGAATCATCGGCATATAAAGTGAAACGCGGTCACCTTTAGTAACGCCACGGTCTTTTAACACATTGGCAAGACGCGAAACTTCTTCATGTAGGTCTTTGTAAGTAAAACTGCGACTTTCTTCCGGGCTATCCCCTTCCCAAATAATTGCAACCTGATCCCCGCGTGTCTCAAGATGACGGTCAATACAGTTGTAGGAGACGTTGAGCTTGGCATCAGTAAACCAGTTGATGTGTAAATCATTCTGGTCAAAACTCCAGTCGAGTGTTTTGGTCCATGGCTTAGACCAAGTCACATATTTATTCGCTTGCTCAGCCCAAAAGCCCTCAGGGTCGTCAATAGATCGGGCGTACATTGCATCATACTGCGCTTTATTAATATTTGCGTTGGCGACGAATTCAGCAGAAGCCGGAAAGGTTTTATCAGACATAAGTTAATTTCTCCATGGTGATCACTGTATCGGTAGACCGTTTCAGATCTTTGTTCCTCATCATTATGCTAGCAGCTTAGGGAATGAAATTTAACTAACGTGGGCTACTACATCAAAATTACAATAATGATAATAAGAAAATTTAACCCGAAATCCGAGACGCTCCGGCTTAAATTTTATAACTACAATTAGAAAACCCAATACAAACTAACACTACAGATTATTAATGTATCATCCGCCCCGCTGTAACCATTTTTATGTGTAAGGCACACGTTCGGTAACAATTCACTAATTTCGATGGAGAGGATATATGAGTGATAGAGAAGCCTATTGGAAAGCGAACCTGAGGCTAATTACTATATGTTTAGTAATTTGGTTCCTTGTTTCGTTTGTGTTTGGAATTTTGCTGGTTGATCCGCTTAACGCGATCAGGATTGGCGGATATAAGTTGGGGTTCTGGTTTGCCCAACAGGGATCAATCTATACCTTCCTTGTTCTTATTTTCTTCTATGCAGCTCGCATGAATAGCTTAGATAAGAAGTTTGGGCTAGACGAGAAGAAGGGAGAATAAGCATGGATAATCTTAAGTTATTAACGTATATCGCCGTATTCGGCAGTTTCGGTTTGTATTTCGCCATTGCATGGTGGGCGCGTGCCGGAAGTACTAAAGAATTTTACGTCGCAGGTGGTGGTGTACACCCTGTACTAAACGGTATGGCAACGGGTGCTGACTGGATGAGTGCCGCGTCGTTTATCGGTATGGCTGGTCTTATCGCCTTCACTGGTTACGGTGGTTCGGTCTTCCTTATGGGTTGGACTGGTGGTTACTTACTACTCGCTATGTTGCTTGCTCCTTACCTACGTAAGCACGGCAAGTTCACGGTACCTGAGTTTATCGGTGACCGTTTCTACTCAAAGACAGCACGAATCGTTGCCGTACTTTGTCTAATCATCGCTTCACTGACTTACGTTATTGGTCAGATGAAAGGTGTTGGTGTTGCATTCTCTCGTTTCTTAGAAACTGATTACAGCACAGGTCTTTACATCGGTATGTTCGTTGTTTGGGTATACGCGGTACTGGGTGGAATGAAAGGTATCACCTATACGCAGATCGCTCAGTACGTTGTATTGATCTTTGCTTACACGGTTCCTGCTGTTTTCATCTCGCTACAATTGACAGGTAATCCAATCCCACAGATTGGTCTGGGTAGCAAGATGGTCGGTACTGACATGTACTTGCTAGACAAGCTTGACCTTATCGTTACAGACCTTGGCTTTAAAGAGTACACGACAGCAAAGCTTGGTAGCACCCTGAACATGTTTGCTTACACCGCCTCTCTTATGATCGGTACGGCGGGTCTGCCTCACGTCATTATGCGTTTCTTCACGGTTCCGACCGTTAAAGATGCACGTTCTTCTGCTGGTTGGGCTTTAGTATTCATCTCTATTCTATACACGGTTGCTCCTGCGGTTGGCGCAATGGCACGTATAAACTTGATGCAGACCGTAGAGCCGGTAGCGGGTGAGAACCTGGTTTATGCCGAGCGTCCTCAGTGGTTCAAGACGTGGGAAGGAACAGGGCTTCTGAAGTTTGAAGATAAGAATGGCGACGGTAAAATTCAGTACGTAGCTGATGCAGATACTAATGAAATGGTTAAAGTTGACCGTGACATTATGGTGCTGGCTAACCCTGAAATCGCTAACCTCCCTAACTGGGTAATCGCATTAGTAGCGGCAGGTGGTCTAGCGGCTGCATTGTCAACAGCGGCAGGTCTGTTACTCGCGATATCCTCCGCCGTCTCGCATGACTTGATGAAGGGGGTAGTGACGCCCAACATATCGGAAAAGAACGAGCTCCTCTCCAGTCGGATAATCATGACCATAGCGATCATGGTATCTGGTTATCTCGGGCTCAATCCGCCTGGATTTGCGGCGGGAACGGTTGCATTGGCCTTCGGTTTGGCGGCCTCTTCGATCTTCCCGGCACTAATGATGGGTGTATTCTCTAAGACGATTACGTCTAAAGGCGCGGTTGCAGGTATGTTAGCGGGTATTGGTATTACTTTGCTTTACGTATTCCAACACAAAGGTATCATGTTTGTTCCAGGTACGTCGTTCCTTGGCGGCATGGAAGAAAACTGGTTCCTGGGTATTTCACCTAATGCCTTTGGTGTGATTGGTGCAATCGTTAACTTCGTTGTTGCGTTCATGGTTTCTAAGGTAGATAAGCCAATACCGCAAGAGATTGACGATATGATCGAAAACTTCCGCGTTCCAGCAGGAGCAGGTGCGGCAAGTGACCATTAATTATTAGTTTTGATTAATAATTAAGATTGAAAAAGGCTCCTTAAGGAGCCTTTTTCTTTGTTAGAGAAGCCAACGGTTTTACACTACTACCACAACTATCTCGGCTCGTTTAAGGCTTAAATTCATGAACAAACATACAAAACTAGCAGTGATTATCGCTCCCTTTCTTGCCATTGGTGGTTACATCGCAACCGATTTCTATGACCAATACAAGAAGGATCAAAAACGCTATCACAACATAACCGTTAAAGGCGATTGTGATATCGTCCGTGGCCCCTGCTTATTGGAAGGTGCTGGTTTAATTCTGGAGTATACGATTACAGGTGGAATGACCAACCTTGAATCAAATTATCCCCTAGGCTCGGCTGCTATTGGCATGAAAGGAGCCGGGACAGATAAGCCCTATAACCTAACGCCAAGCAGTGATCAAAAGAACTGGGAAATTAACACCTCCACTTACACTGGTTCAAGTTTATCCAGCGGAGCGACAATCAGACTGGTCGTTACGTCAAAGGGACACTCATTTTTTAGTGAGTTTTCAAGTACGCAATAGAAAGATAGGCAACGCCTGAGTCACCGACACGAATACGACTTTAGTCTATATTACTGCTAACTTGGTGCGGTGCAGCAAAGAAATGTTGACCTTTCCCCCCGACTCTATTATTGTGCCAACTACAATATGCTGCATCGCAGCATAAGCAGTGTTTACAACAATAGACATATGAAACATCTCACCACCTGCAATTTATTGAAAGAGCTGCGCGCTTTTTGCATTACCCGGCAAGAAGGCAGTATGAGCAAGGCATCGGTCACTCTGTTTGCCAGTCAGCCAACCATTTCTTTACAGATAAAAGCACTAGAAGAAGCGCTGGAGATTAAGTTATTCGAGCGTCGCGGACCGCATCTGAAACTAACGACAGAGGGTGAAATACTTTACAACCTCGCCAGCCCCCTCGTTCAGGGTATTGACCGTATTAAGGAGAGCTTTACTGCACAGTATGGCGACCTTGCCAGTGGTGAGCTAAGCATTGCTGCTGAAGAGTCAACCATTTTGTGTACCTTAACCAAACCTATACAGAAATTTGCTCAGGATCACCCAGGTATTCGGCTTAAACTGGTCAATGTGACGGGACAGGATGGCCGCGACTTAGTCCTGGCTGACCAAACCGATTTTGCCATCAGTTCGCTGCTGGACGTGCCAGAAACCCTAAAATATAAACCCTTTGTTTCATACCCTTCAGTGCTGATTATGCCTAAGGGTCACCCCCTCACAAAGTTACCAATGATCACGCTTAAGGACATTGGTCAGTATGGAATGATCATTCCGCCCCCTGAGTTTAGCAGTTGGCGTTTGATAAAAATGGTGTTTGCATTGAACGGTGCCAGTTACAAGGTGGCTCTGGAAGCGGGTGGCTGGGAAGTGGTCAAAAAATACGTCAGCCTTGGAATGGGCGTTTCAATCGTCACTGAGATCTGTATTACCGAAGCTGACTATGAGAACTTTGAGATTGTGAATTTAGATGAGTTCTTTCCTGCACGTAAATATGGCATTGTTTCCAGAGCAGGAAGAACCTTATCGGCCCCTGCACAGAAGTTCATTGAGGTACTTAAAACTGAGTATAATGGAATTCATTAATTCACTAATATTCAGCCGCTGGGCAAATAACTTATAAAATTAACAATAAGAGATAAAATGGAAATAGAAAAGTTAGCTATCCATGATTTTTTGTCTGAGTGCATGCCGCTGAATAAATTGTCCAGCGATGCCTTAAATGGCTTGGTTCGAGTCATGGAGATTCGCTATGTGCGTCGAGGTCAGGCTGTTTTTAAGGTTGGAGACACTAACCGCGAAGTGCTGATCATTCGCCAAGGGGCTATCGAGATCACAGGTGCAACCGGTGCGCTAAAAGGGCGCTATGGGGAAGGCGAATGGATTGGCTTTACGGCAGCCATGGCTCAAACCCCAGTTGTAAATTACGTCAAAGCAATCGAAGACTCCCTACTATACTGCCTGCCCGAAGCGGATTTTTTAGATTTGCTGAGTCAGCACGAGGCGGTACAGCACTTCTTTTCGGAAAAAAAACAAGGGCGTCTGCGCAGCGCGCTTAGAGAAAGCCGCCCCGGAGATTACTCACTGCTGACACTACGCCTTAAAGATCTCGCACAAACCAGCCTCTCGCTAGCACCTGATACCACTATTCACGAGGCGGCCGTTCAGTTCGCAAAGCACCGCAGCAATGCGGCATTGATTTTGGAAGATGACCGCCTGATTGGCATTGTGTCCAATCGTGATTTTAGACTGCGGGTGATTGTACCCCGCTTGGATTTATCTGCACCCGTTTCACAAATAATGACGCGAAACCCTTACACCCTGCCTTCGAATGCCCCAGCGTCAGAGGCGATACTGTTAATGGCGCGTCGCAATATCCACCGCGTTCCAGTCGTTCACCCCACCACTAACAAAGTGGAGGGCATGGTCACCACAACTGACCTATTGCGCAGTCAAAGTCACAATGCGGTTTATTTAGTGGCCGATATTCACAAAGCCGACACAGTAGAGATCTTACAACAGCTGAGTTCGCATTTACCAAAAGCTTTGGTGAATATGGTAAAGAGCAGCTTACCAGCTTATGATATTGCGCATGCGATTAGCTCAATTGGTCAAGCTATCACCCGTCGTTTACTGAACCTTGCAGAGCAGCAGTTTGGCCCACCACCCGTTCCGTACTCGTTTGTTGTGGCGGGTTCAATGGCGCGTCGTGAGCAAACTGCCCATACCGATCAGGATAATGGGCTGATTATTTCAGATGACTTTGTGCCTGAGCTACACGATGCGTATTTTTTAAATATCGCGACCTTTGTCTGCGATGGCTTAGATGCCTGTGGCTATATCTATTGCCCTGGAGACATTATGGGCACCAACCCCAAATGGCGGCAGCCGGTCTCTGTTTGGCGATCTTATTTTAATGACTGGATAGACCGCCCTCAACCAACGGCATTATTGTACGCCAGCACATTTTTTGATCTGCGTCATCTGTATGGTGATGAATCACTGTTGGCTGGTATTAGAAAAGAGATTTTGGAAAAAACTCAAAGCGCTACTTTATTCCAATCCTATCTGGCGGCTAACGCTTTGGGTAACCAGCCACCGCTGGGTATTTTCAAGGGCTTCGTTCTGGAGAAGAACGGTGATAATATTAAGGCATTGGACTTTAAGAAACGGGGTGTTGCACCTGTTATAGACCTTGCCAGAGTATACGCGTTGGTCATGGGCTTATCACCTGTCAATACCTTCGGGCGGCTTGATGCCATTTCAGAAGCACCGGGTGGTATAAGCGATGAACGTATTGCTGACTTAAAAGATGCCTTTGAATTCATCAGCATGACGCGCCTTAAACATCAGGCGATGCAGATTGAAGCGGGGCAGGCACAAGATAACCTAGTCCCCCCTGAGGAGTTATCCGCTCTGGAGCGTCGGCATTTAAAAGACGCCTTTGAGGTTGTCGCAACGGCGCAAAGTACCATGGCGCATAACTACAAGGCAGATATGTTCAGATAGCCCTGTAGGATTCAGTTTACAAGGAGGAAGACATTTTGTTCGCACGCTGGCGCTCTATCCAGAAACAGCAGGACAGTTTATTGTCGCATATCGACAACCCTACCGCGCGCGCTTACTTAAGCGCCCAACTTCCCCATAAGAATACGCCGATCAATGAAGTCGAGTTTTTGTCGCTGGACTTTGAAACCACCGGACTTGAAGCAAAGCGTGAGGCCATTTTAAGCATGGGCTATATGCCTTACAAAGATGGTCGGATCTCTATGATGCCATCTGGCTGCGAGGTGATTCGCCTGAATCGCGCATTGACTGAGAAAAGTGTCATCATTCACCAGATAACAGACGATAGAATGAAGAAGGGGGTTGCACTGCATGAGGCTCTGGATCGCTTAGTTGAAGCGATGGTCGGTAAAGTATTGCTAGTGCATTATTGTAATATCGAACGTGATTTTCTGAAAGCCGCCACTAAACGTGTCTACGGCAAAGCATTGCCTTTTTTGATGGTAGATACAATGCAAATTGAAAGGCGTCGACTCGAACGTGAACAGCAGCCAATTAAAAGTAATCAATTACGCCTGGCGAATCTGCGCAAGCAGTACCACCTGCCCCGTTACGGCACTCACAATGCTTTGGAAGATGCGATTGCTACCGCTGAGTTGTTTATGGCGCAACTCGCGCAACGTCAACAAAATAACGCGGATGTACGGCTAAAGGATGTATTGTGCTAGATGGATAGTTTTTTAGTTCGCACGTTGACTTGAACTAATAAAAAGCAGGTGGTGAAAATACACTACCTGCCCTATTCTCTACCTAATCCCTACAAACCATTGAGTTTGCTGGCACCCAACTTAGTACATGTGCTGGCCACCATTGACTGACAGCGTTGACCCCGTAATAAAGCCAGCATCATCAGCAACCAGGAAGTTCACTGTTCGTGCAATGTCTTCAGCACGGCCTAGACGACCGACCGGAATGCCAGCGATAATTTTCTCCAGTACATTTTCAGGAACCGCACGCACCATGTCTGTATCAACGTAACCCGGTGCAATCGCATTAACCGTGATGCCTTTTGCTGCGCCTTCCTGTGCCAATGCCTTAGTAAAACCGTGGATACCTGATTTAGCGGCAGCGTAGTTGACCTGACCATACTGTCCAGCTTGACCATTGACAGAACCGATGTTTACGATGCGACCAAAACTACGCTCACGCATATCATCAATCACGCAACGACTCATGTTAAAACATGAACCCAGGTTGGTATCCATCACGCTTTGCCAGTTTTCCTGACTCATTCTGTGCAAGGTTCCGTCACGGGTAATACCAGCATTGTTAATCAGAATATCAACTGAGCCACCCATGTCTTTCTTGATCCGCTCGACCCCTTTTTGACATTGCTCAAAATCAGACACATCAAATTTGTAAACAGGGATCCCGCTACTCTCTGAAAACTCTTGGGCTCGCTCATCATTCCCTGCATAGTTAGCCGCAACTTTATAGCCTTTACTCTTTAATGCCGCTGAAATCGCTGCGCCAATTCCTCTGGTACCACCTGTTACAATCGCTATCTTCGCCATAATCATTCATTTCCTATTAATTGATTGTTTTAAAAACGTTCATAACAATATTGATATAGTGACTATAGTTATACACTAAACCCTAATCCATACCATTGGTTTCTTAAATCACTAATAAATTTTGTGCACCGCACAAATAATTGTTGACCTTTCACTTAGACTTTATTATTGTGTAATCACACTATGTTGCGACGCAACATAAACAATATTTTTAACACACGAAATAGAGGTTCATAAAATGAGCAACCCAATGATTGACGTAATGAAGCAGTTTAACGAAAACGCAGTAAACGCAGCCAAGCGTGTCGGCGACCTGAACATGAAGACGTTCGAAACACTAACGGCTAAGCAATCTGAAATCATGAGCTTCGGTATCGAAGTCGGTTCCAAGAACGCTGAGTCTTTAGCTAAAACTCAGGATCCACAGGAAGCATTCGCACTTCAACAGGAAGTGATCAAAACGTATGCTGACAAGATGGCAGCATCTATGAATGAGTCTGCTGAGCTACTAGCTGAAGCACGTAACGAGTGGACGGCGATTGCGGAAGAGTCTGCAAAGAGCATTGCTGAAAGCAACAAGCAGGCGCTTGAGTTAAACAAGAAATCTATCAAAGACGGTATCGCGAAGTCAACTGAAATGGTTGAGCAAGCAGTGACTAAAAGCACCGAAATGACTGAAGAAGCGGTTGCTGCGGCAAAAGAAACGACTGATAAAGTGTCTGCAATGGGTAAAGAAAGTGCTGACCAAGTTGTGAAAGCAACTAAGAAAGCGGCTAAAAAAGCATCTGCTTAAAAAACATCAGCTTAATTTCTTAAGCGACCGTTTGCCTAAAGCTCGAAGGATATTGATATGGCCAGTTCATCAGAGAATGATGAGATAACGACTTTTGACCCAGTTAAACTCCAGTCTAACCTGATTAAAGCAGGTGAGTTATGGAAACAGTTTAATCAGCGATATGCAGAAGCAGAGCGCAATAAGCCGTCTTCACCGGTGGATAGTAGTGCGCTGCAACAGGCAACCGCGAAGTGGGCGTTTAATCTCACCAAGAAACCAGAAACATTGTTTCAGGCCAATATGGCCCTGATGAATAGCCAGGCACAATTGTGGCAGCAGGCAACGGCAAAAATGATGGGATTGGATGTTCCGGTCGGTGACGGAACATCCAGTGACAGACGTTTCCGTGATCCGAGTTGGCAAGAAAACGCGGCCTCCGAAGCGCTGGTGCAGAGCTATCAGAACTTTTCCTCTTATGTGGCAACACTGGCGGATGAGCAAGATGGTTTATCCAAAGAAGATGCAGATAAGGCGAAGTTTTACCTTAACTCAATCGTAGAATCGCTGGCTCCCAATAACTTTGCGATGACCAATCCTCAGGTCTGGAAGAAGGTCAAGGAAAGTAACGGAGAGAGTCTGGTCAAAGGCCTTGAAAATCTGCTGTATGATTTTCAGGATGGTGAATTACGGATTCGCATGACGGATACGCACGCCTTTGAAATCGGTAAAGATGTTGCAACCACACCCGGTAACGTGGTGTTTCGCAATGAGCTGATCGAGTTGATCCAATACACACCGACCACAGCGAAAGTGCGTCAGCGTCCATTGCTGATCGTACCACCCTGGATCAACAAATATTATATTCTTGATCTTCGTGAAAATAACTCCTACATAAAGTGGGCTGTTGAACAAGGCCATACGGTGTTTGTGATTTCGTGGCGTAACCCCGGAACCGAGCAACGTCACCTGAGTTTCGAAGATTATCTGGAACAAGGCACTCTGGCCGCGATGGATGCGGTTGAGCAAGCCACCGGTGAGCGGCAGTTGAATGTGACTGGTTACTGCTTAGGCGGTACCTTGACTGCTGCAACCTTGGCTTATCTTGCCGCGAACAATGATGACCGCGTGACCAGTGCGACTTTCTTAGCAAGCATGGTCGACTTTTCTGATCCCGGCGAAATCAGCGTGTTCATTGATGAAGAGCAAGTGAGTGCGCTTGAAAAATTAATGGATCAGAACGGTGGATACCTCGATGGTAAAAACATGGGTGCGGCATTCAATATGCTGCGCAGTAAAGATCTGATCTGGTCATTCTTCATCGAGTTGTACCTGTTAGGCAACGACCCAATGCCGTTCGATTTATTGTTCTGGAATTCAGACAGTACACGCTTGCCAGAAGCGATGCACAGCTACTACCTGCGCAATATGTACCTTGAAAATAAGCTACGTGAGCCAGGTGCACTGAATCTTTTAGGCGCAGATATTGACCTAAGCAGCATTAAAACGCCAATTTACTTTATCTCAGCCAGTGAAGATCACATTGCCCCTTGGAAAACGACTTACCTTGGCGCTCAGGTGTTTACCAGCCCTACCCGCTTTGTGTTAGGTGGCTCTGGTCATATTGCCGGTATTGTGAACCCGGCTAATCGAAATAAATATGGTCACTGGGTGAATGAGGATCTGACAACAGATGCTGACACTTGGCTGGAAAATGCCGAAAAGAGTGATCTGTCCTGGTGGCATGATTGGGACAAATGGGTCAGTGAGTTTTCAGGTAAAAAAGTCAAATCACGTGAAGCAGGTAGCGGTAAGTTAAAGGTGTTGTGTCCTACACCTGGCACCTATGTCACGAACTAGCACTCAGTCAACCGTTTTTGACTGAACTGTAAACTGATTCCAGAGCTCCTCGTCTTCTTGCTCTGGAATCGGTTTTTTACACATCACCCCTCTCCTATCGTTCCTGATATTTGCCTCCCCTAATAGATATACCAATAAAGTCACAGAGCAGAAATCATATAGTAAATCGACTCCTATATTCTGCGCGAGTGAAAAACAATGCAAAACACACTGAATCACTCTATCAACGTCCAGCGCGCCATCCTCAAAGATGTTCTGAGCGAAGCACTGGATAATGTCACCAAAAATCTACCGGCCTTAATGACTGATGTGGATGCCTTGGATACAGAACTTCGTGAAATCTTTCAGGTACTGGATCACTGTAAATACCTGTATGTATTAGATAACAAGGGTATTCAGATCAGCTCCAATATCAATCATTACGGAGCAGACGAAACGATGCGTGGCCGTGATCGTTCCATGCGACCCTATATGCAGCAGATGCACGATGAAACGGTGAAGTGCCACTTGTCCGAAGCTTATATAAGCCGCAATAAAAAACGCCCTTCGGTGACCGCTGTAAAAACGCTGATGGATGAGCAGGATCAGAGAATTGGTTTCCTGGGTGTAGATTTCGATTTACGTGAGCTACCTCACTCGAATGTTATTTATGAAGAACCCAGCCAATGGCGGCAGATTAAGGGAGATCCAGCGATTCGGCAGGGCTTATTTTCTCAAGAGCGGGTTGAAAGCCTAATGGATGCACAACTTGACCATGTATTATCGGTGCATGAAGCGTTGATACTGGATCAGGGTGTGCACCAAATTCAACTTCATTTTTCCAGCAGTGGCTCGACCATCTGGCATAGTGATGATCCTTATGTGTACCATTTGTTGACGATGGATGAGTTATCAGATGGCAACATCTGCCTGGCGTATCCGAGCCGCCCTTATTTTGAGCGGGCGATCGTACCTCAGGCTGATATTGGTAAAGTACTGAGGCTATTTAAAGCCTTGCGCTTTGCCGATGAGACCATTTATCTACGCGCCGCTTCACTCAACATTGTGAATGGAAAAGTTGGCTTGAATTTTTCCTGCGATGGAACCCACTATCTTAACTATGATGAGTTTCTCGACAAAGGCTTAGATTTTTGGTTTGGTGGCGAAACATTTCCGCAAAATGTACAACCCGCTAAAAAAGAGGCAGTAGTTGATCACACTATGCTGGACACTGTTGTCGAAGAAATTTCCGGCGAAGGTTGCCTGCTGGTAAATAAGTTTTTATATGCCATGGAAAAGGATGAGATTCCTGAACAAGTAGCAAACTACTCGCCCCCAGAACGTGATTATATCTATCATGAATTGAAATCGGTCATGGATATATATGAAAATCGGGTTTGCAGTATCTAGCTCTGTTTCATGATTGTCAGGTGTGTCACTTTTTTTGGAACGAAATTTTGATCAGTAGTAAAATTGCTGGCGACACGTGCATTAACAAGTCCAGAATGTCGACTGGCTTATTCAGAGTGCCCGCCATTAGCATCTTCAGTTTTTCCCACGCATGGGGTTCGGGAGTAAACGGCGCCAGGCCAAGAAAAATTGTTAGCATCAACAAAGGCAATAAGGGGATTTTACCTAGCAATAAACGTATTTTTTTCATGATAATAGGGTGAGCATGAGAGAAATGTGATGCTAACAATTTTTATTCGTTATGCAAACTGATCATTAGATAGATCAATATCTACCTATACAGTTGCCGCTGCTTTGCGTTCAAGGAGTAAAGTTAGGAGTCGTTGCAGTAAAATGCCTCCTGCCACCGCTACAATAAACACCAACACTTTAACACCATTTGATGTGAAAACGCTTGCCAGTGCAGGGCCAGGACACAGGCCAACTAGCCCCCAACCTATACCAAAAATGGCCGACCCCATAATCAAACGCTTATCAATAATCTGACTGGTTGGCACAGAGAAACTGGCCTCAAAGAGTGGCTTACTCCGTTTCCATGCCAAGCGATAGCCCAGGCCGGTTATAACAACGGCTGCCATGAGTACAAACGCGAGAGCAGGATTCCAATTGCCTGTAATATTCAGAAAGCCGATAACATTTTCAGGGTTAGTCATTCCGGATAGGATTAGCCCCAAAGAGAAAATTAAACCTGAGATAAGTGCCGCTATTTCTTTCATTTCGATATCCTCGATTATTTATTTGATTATTGATTTGATTATTGATTTAGAAAAACGGTGATCATGGCTGTTGTTAGAAATACCGTGGTAGCAATTAAAGAACGTCGTGATAGACGTGCTAATCCACAAACGCCATGCCCACTGGTGCAGCCTGACCCTAACGTAGCGCCAAATCCAACCAACACACCTGCTGCAATTAAATAGCTATAGCCTTTTTCTATAACCACCTCGGGCATGGTTCCCCCAACAGCCATATAGACCATCGGGCCGATGAGTAAGCCTGCCAAAAAAGCGACACGCCAGAGATCATTTCTGTTTAGATTAAGTGATAACAAGCCTGAGGTTATGCCGTTAATGCCAGAAATTCGCCCCAGCGTTAGCATAAGCAAAACGGCGGATACTCCAATTAAAGAACCGCCTAATAAAGCGTTGATAATGGATTCAGTGTTCATATTATTCTCTTTGTTTTAGTAATTATAGTTAATATTTAATAATATTATTATTTACTAATATTTATATAAAAGCAATACCCACCCTCGCCCCAAAAGTGGGTATTGCTTGTCTCTAGCGTTTAATTAATGTTTCAGGCTGCGTGTTTGACGACTCGTGTATCTAGCTCACCACGATCGTCGTTGCCACAAACCAGGTTTGCCGGAACGGCGATGTCGATCTTGGCTGGATCAGGGAGATTAAGGCTGTTCATGTTTTCGATGAAGTTATCACGTGATCGACCCTTAATACGATCATTGGTTAGCTTTTCCTGACCGATGCTGCTTACGCGATGGCCGTTATAGTCATGCGCAGGGTATACCAGCGTTTCATCTGGGTAGCTAAGGAGTTTTTGTAGGCTGTCAAACAACTCACCCGGATCACCCTGTTGAAAATCGGTGCGGCCACAACCGCCAATCAATAGCGTATCACCCGTGAATAAACGGTCTCGCCAGCGGTAGGTTGTGCAACCATTGGTGTGACCGGGCGTTTTTATCGCGTGTAACGTCTCTTCACCAAAGGTCACCGAATCCCCATCACCCATCAGCTTGTCGCCACAGGTAATGCCGGTGCCTTCTCCAGAGATAAACTTGCAGTTGGTGGTGTCTTTGATAATTTGTGCGCCCGTTACATGGTCAGCATGTATATGGGTTTCAGCGATATAAGCTAACGTTGCGCCCATTGCTTTTAGCTCGGCTAAATCACGTTGCTCCTGACCGAACACTGGATCAATAATCACCGCTTGCTTGCTGACAGGATCAACCAGAATATAAGTGAGTGTTGATGTTTCAGAATCAAATAGTTGCTTAAAAGACATGAGTTAAACCAATCTAAACATTAGGAAGCACTAATATAGTCGCTCGAAAAAATATTTCAAGTACATTTACAATATTAGGGGCTTTGCTTGCATAATATGATCATAAGCAGTCTATAATATAATGGACTGCTAATTTAGTTTGAAAAGGTAAGCCCAAATGACCACACAAAGAGACCCTTCATTCCAACAACGAAATTTATTTCAACAGGGATATCAAAACCATACGCCAGCAGAGCTCAAAGAGATTGAATGGGGATTACGCTTCACCCCCGCGGTTTGCTCTTTGATTACATTATTCGCGTTGTATACGCAAAATCCGTGGTTGTTATTCGCTGTCGCTATACTGGGGATGTGGGCATTCTTTGCACCTGCCGGGCACCCGATGGATTTGCTATACAACCACCTGATACGTAAGCCATTTGGTGCGGTAAAGTTACCGCCGAATCCCTTTCAGCGCCGCCTTGCGTGTTTTGCTGCGGGAATCATGAATACCATCGCGGCAATATTCTTTCTAGTGGGCTGGCCTGTTGCCGCTCTGGTTACCGGAGCGATGTTGATCGTGTTGCAGGTGATCGTGATATTTACCCATTTCTGCACACTATCATGGATGTATGAAGGATTAATGAGAGTCCTTGGTAAATGGGCTAAACCCATTGATGATGCAAAGGCAAATGCGTTGATCGAAAGTGGGGCGGTACTTGTTGATGTACGCGGCCCGGAAGAATATTCTCGCGATCACATATCTAATACCCAAAATATGCCTCTGGACGAACTCGAAAAATATGTAGAGCAACTCAAGGACAAAACGGTGCTTGTATTTTGTGCCAGTGGAGCGCGCAGCCAAATTGCTAAACAAAAACTTTCAGCGCTTGGCATAGAGGACGTGTTTGATTTAGGCAAGCTAAAACGTTTGAAAAAAATGGGGCTTTAAGTTTTATTGCATTTGAGGGCTGAAGAATTAACCCAGCTCAGCCGAACTGGGTTAAAGCCATGAACCTGCTTAGGCTGCTTTAGAGCAGTATCAGGTGAACATGTCCTTAGTAATACTGGTATACCATGCTTGTGCATAAAGCGCTTCTAAAGGACCCGCCGCTGCATTTTCCGGATCACTCAAACCACCCGCCCCCTCAACACCAGCCGCTTTACCTTCTTTCATACCATAAACCATGGCGACGGAGATACCGTGTTGTGGTGTGACCAAGCTGTAACAAGTATTCACCCAAGAAGGATCGACTGGCTCTTGTCCCTGCAACAGGGCAACAACGTTAGCCGCGCAAACCTTGGCTTCAGAGTTAGCCGCAAAACCTGACTTGGGCAGCGGTGACTGAATAGCCGCATCACCAATCACATGAATGCCCTTGTGAAGGGTTGATTCCGCCGTTTGATAGTCAACAGGACACCAGCCTGAGTCGTCTGTCAGTCCAGCTTTTTGCGCAATATCGCCCGCTACTTGGGCAGGGATTACGTTAATGACATCGGCTTTGTGTGTGTCCTCAAACTCTCCGGCCACAACGCTCATATTCTTTGCGTCAACAGCCGTAACAGCACCCACTTGTGGGCCTCTGATGATCTCAATCATTCCACCTTCGCCATAGCCGTAGTACTTTTTCCAGGCTGCTTCAAATAAACCCTGCTTGGAGAAGCCATTTTTGGCATCCAGAATCAGGATCTTGGACTTTGGCTTATTCTGTTTCAGGTAGTTTGCGATCATACTCACCCGTTCCGGCGGGCCGGGAGGGCAGCGAAACGGATTAGCCGGTGGAGCAATTATGACGGTTCCACCATCATCCATTGCCCGTACTTTGTCCCTTAACAGCGTGGTTTGTGGTCCGGCTTTCCAGGCGTGAGGCATGACTTGCATTGCTGCGTCATCGTAACCCTCAATATCATCACGAAAAGCGATACCGGGCGAAACAACCAAGCGATCGTAAGTAACGCTGCTACCGCCCTTTAACGAAACCTTTTTACCCTCAGGATCAATCTCCGTCACCCAGTCATTAATCACTTCAACCCCATACGCACTCTTTAGCGTATCGTAGTTAAAGGTGATGTCACTGATTTCTCGCAAACCGCCGATGACCCAGTTACTGCCGGGGCAGGTGACATATTCCTTATTACCTTCAATTAGGGTTACTTTTATGTCGGGTGCAAACTTCTTAATGTACTTAGCCGCTGTTGCACCACCAAAACCTCCACCAATGACCACAACATGAGCGCCTTTGGCATCTTTGCTGTCAGCGAAAACAGCGTCTGCTCCAACCAAGGTTCCTGCCGCCGCAAGTTTAAGAAAATCTCTTCTGCTTTGATTACCTTTCATGATCCGTCTCCTCATTCTTTTAAGTTGGCAAAGTAAGCAGCGACCGCTTTAATATCTTCTTCGCTATACCCTTTGGCGATCCGCGGCATAATAGTGCCGGGGCGCTTGCCATTCTTATATTCCATCAAGCCAGATACCAACGAGTCGGCGTCACGCCCTTTGATAGCAGGAATAGCCGTGCCGCCTGCATGACAGCCCAGGCAGGTCACACCGATAGTACGTCCGCGAATATTATCGTCAGCTGCCTGAACAGCAGTGGTGAGTGTCATTGCTACGACCGTAGCTGACAACGTTTTGATATACATAGATTATCTCCTTCCTCATCGCTCAAAAAATATTAAGCATTACATCCGTCAAGATGTCTGTTACAAAGTCGAATTCCTTCGGTTTCAAGATCATCTTGAATGCAAGTTAATGTCGAAGATTTTTCTAACTTTGATTCACATCTATTACTAGCAAATATGAAATGATTTTCATATAGCTA